>ERZ887849.2665-NODE-2665-length-14390-cov-7.202442_pt1 | contig 14390 bp, 10 predicted proteins | sample MGYA00521267_ERZ887849 | MGnify/ENA primary metagenome ERZ887849 (study PRJEB32303, sample SAMEA104408601) | aquatic metagenome | biome: Brackish water; feature: Pelagic; material: water | place: Baltic Sea | collected 2014-06-06T16:11:00 | depth 2,863 m ... | reverse complement strand
AGGGCGCTCCATGCTCAAAGTCGATCCCGGCGCCTTGAGCTACCTCGCGCAAAACGCCTTCCACGATTGCTCGTTTATGCTGCGCACCAAGCACCTTGAACAGGTTGCCGCGATTCTCGATGACCCGGAAGCGAGCACCAATGATCACTACGTCGCGCTCACGCTGTTGAAGAATGCTGAAATTGCCGCTCAAGGCATCCTGCCATTCTGCCAAGATACCGGCACTGCGATCATCATGGGGAAAAAAGGCCAGCAGGTCTGGACTGGCAGCAATGACGCGGAAGCGCTCAGCCAAGGCGTTTACGAGTGTTACACCAAGGAGAACCTACGCTACTCGCAGACGGCTCCCCTCGACATGTTCAAGGAGACCAACACGGGAACCAATCTGCCGGCTCAAATCGATCTCTACGCGACCGAAGGCGATGAATACAAATTCCTCTTCGTCGCTAAAGGCGGCGGCTCGGCCAACAAGACCTTTCTCTTTCAGGAAACTAAAGCAGTTCTCAATCCGGCAAGTCTGGAGATGTTCATCATCGATAAGATGGGGCACCTCGGCACCGCTGCCTGCCCACCCTACCACCTCACATTCGTGATCGGCGGCACCAGCGCAGAAACCTGCCTGAAAACCGTTAAACTCGCCTCGACCAAATACCTCGATTCTCTCCCCGCCAGCGGAAATGAACACGGACGCGCTTTCCGCGATACCGAGCTCGAAAAGAAAGTGCTCACTCTGGCGCAGCAGACTGGTATTGGCGCGCAGTTCGGTGGCAAATATTTCGCTCTCGATGTTCGGATCGTGCGCCTGCCCCGTCATGGAGCCTCCTGCCCCATCGGTCTCGGCGTATCCTGCAGTGCCGACCGCAATATCAAAGCGAAGATCAACAAAGACGGCATCTTCCTCGAAAAACTCGAAACCAACCCAGGTCGATTTGTTCCCGACAGCGAACGACGCCTCAACACCGATCACGCGGTTAAAATAGACCTCAATCAGCCCATGGCTGAGATACTCGCTGAACTCAGCAAACACCCCGTGACGACTCAGGTGCTCCTCAGTGGCCCCATGATTGTCGCACGCGATATCGCCCACGCTAAGCTTAAGGAGCGGATCGATTTGGGCGAAGGGTTACCGCAATACATCAAAGACCATCCGGTTTATTACGCTGGTCCCGCCAAGACTCCGAAGGGATACGCTTCCGGAAGCTTTGGCCCCACCACGGCCGGTCGCATGGATAGCTACGTCGATCAGTTTCAGGAAAATGACGGCTCTATGGTCATGCTCGCGAAAGGTAATCGCAGCCGACAAGTCAGAGATGCCTGCCAAAAGCATGGTGGATTCTATCTCGGCAGTATTGGTGGCCCTGCGGCTATTCTCGCGAAAGAGAATATCAAGAAGGTCGAACAACTCGAATACCCTGAACTCGGGATGGAAGCCATCTGGAAGATCCAAGTGGAAGACTTCCCCGCATTCATTCTCGTCGATGATAAGGGTAATGACTTTTTCGCAGACGGCTGCGGTGCCTGCATTCCGAAAGGAAAGTAAACCCGACCTGTTCGGGCTACTCTCCCTGCACGGAAACAATTAGCCGACGCGTGTGGGGAGCTCTTCGATGCTCCCATAAAAACACGCCCTGCCATGTGCCGAGGAGTAGACGCCCCTCCGAGAAGGGAATCGTCTCATTGGTGCGAGTCAGCGCCATCTTGATGTGACTAGGCATATCATCCGCACCTTCAAATGTGTGGGTGAACTCTGGATCGTTTTCCGGCACCAAACGACTCAACCACTGCTCTAAATCATGTCGTGCCGAAGGATCGGCATTTTCCATGATCACGAGACTGCAACTCGTGTGCTGACAAAATACCGTGACGACTCCACGTTGCTGCCTACTGGCTGCGACGATTCCAGAAATTTTATCGGTGATCTCTTTCATCACCTGCCCTCGCGTGGCAATGTTGAGGGTGTGTTGATGAACAGACATTATCTCAGAGAACCTCAATCACTCTAGTGCGACAAGCTACGATGCAGCCCCCAAGTGTCGTGCTGATCTGCGGCCACAAAAAAGCCCCGCTCAAACGGCGGGGCTTTAAAATTGGAATAGAGCTGAGCTAGAAGCTGATTGCCAGACGGTCAGCTTTCACACCGAAACGGCTAATGCTATCGTAAACACGGTCTTCAGTGAGACCACGCTCAACACGCGTCACTGATCCTCGAGTGTCACGCCCTCCCGTATATTTCACCAGCAGTGCACTCGCTAACAAACGTGAGGTGCGGCTCGTGCTTGGTGCTTTGACCCGAACGAGCGGATCCACAACCTTGCTCGGCGAGCGGGGATTAATAATCTCCTCCACCCCAGATACGCGAGCGATCAGACGAGCCAGTTCTGGAGTTTTAGCGCGAACAGCAGCTAGATTGGCGGCGATCGCCTCATCAGCTGGAGAATAGACACTTTCAGGCTGAACCTCTACCGCGACAGAGGCTGGCTCTGCGGCAGGTTCATTAGAAGCCACCATTACATTCGCTTCGGAAACGATATTCTCAGTGATTGTGTCCTGAGCAGTCGTTTCGACAGTATTCGCAAAAGCAACCTCAGTCGTATTTACCGGAGCGATCGACGCGACACTCTGGGAAATAAACTGAGTATCGGTCGCCTCAGGCAGGCGATATTCGCGAACGGTGAGAAAAGTAAGGGCCAGAATTGCAGTGGCACCAACTGGGAGTTGGAAGCGAGCCATCCGTGAACCTACTCGGATAAACGGTGCCCAAAAAGGGCGTGGCTCGACGATTGCAGCTAACTGCTTTACGCGCATCTCGCGTTCAAATTGATGCCAAAATTCAGCGTCAGGCCGCTCAGCTCTTTTTAGGCTAAGTAGGTCTTCAACAGTCACTTGGGATTTAGTGCGGTCGTTTCTCATTTCGAATGTAAGGTTGCAGCTCTGCTTGTAAAATTTGTTTGGCGTAATGAAGGCGGGAACGAACCGTTCCTACTGAACAGTTCGTGATTTCGGCAATCTCTTGATGCCCAAGCCCATCTATTTCGAATAAAGTTACCACGGTCCTATGCCTGATAGACAACTTTTGCATCGCCTCGTTCAATTTTTCCTGAAGTTCTTTTACAAATGTATTACGTTCGGCACCCGTGTTATCCGTCAACGCCTCAATAACTTCTGCGGATTGGCGGTCATCTTCGTTTACTTTCTCCAGACTGAAGAAGGTTCTCCGGCGATTTTTTCTCAGATGCGTGAGGGTTGAATTGACTGCAATCCGATAAAGCCACGTGAAAAACGACGATTGGCCCTGAAAACGATTGATCGACTGAAATGCCTTAATCAGAGCATCTTGCGTCAAATCAGCCGCATCCTCTCGATTCGAAGTCATATTATAAATCATCCCGTAAACTCTTCCACGGTATCGGATTGAGAGTTCATCGAACGCAGCAACATCACCTGCTTGGACACGTTGGACTATATCCCAGTCGGAGTCGGCCTCCTGCTGGCGCTCAGGTGACGATACCATCGTCTTTCCGAGTGAATTCAGTGCGTCCATTGCATAGTTAACAAAGTATCATTTCTCATATAGTGCAAACGGTTTTTCGAGCGACTACACCGCATCCAGACCGTCTACCTGAGCTCGCAATACATCACAAAGTTGCAGCAAGAGCGCGGTTGGCGGCTCATTCGGCCACGATGCCAAAGCTTGCTGAGCAGCCGCGATTTCATCCTGAATAGCATCTGATACCGCCGGAAAAACCTCATGATCAATCATTTGCTTCAGCCGATGATCCATATTGCCCGGTTGACGTCCACAGATCTCTTCGATGAGGGCTGCGCGTTCAGAAACCGGCAATTTCTCCAACAATACCAATAAAGGCAGCGTAATCTTACCGCTCTCGAAATCTGTGCCCAAAGTCTTCCCTATTCGACCTTCATCTCCAAAGAAATCTGCGAGATCATCATATACTTGGTAGGCGATTCCCAAGTGACGGCCAAATTTAGCCACCGCGTCCTCATAGGCCGGCTCGGCGCCAGAAAGAAACGCTCCCAGATAACAAGAAACACGGAAAAGCTCGGCGGTCTTGAGATCAATAATCCGCCAGTAATCCTCGCGAGTGATACGAGTCGATCCACGACGCAGCGTCTGAACGATCTCACCAGCGCAGACCTTACGCGTCGATTCAGAGACCATGTGGCAGACTTCGGTCGTCGGAAACTGCGCCGCCAAATGCAGAGCATGGGAAAAAAGAGCATCGCCCAGCAAAACCGCCGCTGTAGCCCCATACTCCCTCGCCGCAGTGCGACGACTCCGACGCAACTCAGCCTCATCCATAATATCATCGTGCACCAATGTCGCCAGATGCACCAGTTCGACCACTGCGGCTGCTTTCACCAAGTCATCTGATGGCTTTTCCGATTTCTGCCAGCCGCTCAAAAAGACGAGTGTGGGGCGGATCCTTTTGCCCGACGTATCGATACAATAGTCAGCCATCTTCCTGATCTCAGGCTCAAACGCTTGCACCTGTTGTCCCAGAAATTCATCCAAAGCCGCCATATGAGGACGCAAACGCGTGAATACAGCCCCATAGGCATTATGGGGAAAGGCAGGTGATTCAGCTCGACGGACAGAACTCATCGGACAATGGAACATAGGTGCCGTCTCCTAAATTGCTAATCATTATTCAATTCTTCGCATGTCAGAAAGCCCGCTGTTACTCCTCATAATGACTGCCGCGGCGATCTACGTCGCCAAACTCTGGCACGACGATTATCGCATGAGTCAGGCTGGGAAGGCCCACCCTCAAGCTTTACCCGGCGCGACCTCGGCACCCCGATCAGCCTATGTCATCGCTATTCTAGGTAGCCTGATCCTGCTCAGCCTTGAAACTTGGGGAGAGTATCAGCTCGGGATCGTGAGCGAACAATCCGAGCTCACTATCTTACTAGCACTCTATACTTTGGCCGCGCCCATCATTGAAGAGATCATTTTCAGAGGCTATCTAGTCATCAACAAGCACGGGGCCTTTACACGCTGGATCGGGATCGTGGCCGCCTCCGCAATCTTCGCCCTGCTGCATCCTTTTCTTTGGGAGTGGAACGAAGGATTCAATCTCATCCTAACCGCCAAAGGTATCTTTAGCACCTCCGCTGCATTTGCCTCCTCGCTTTGGTTTTATGCCGTGAGATTTGCGCGCTGGAACCCGCGCCATTCGCTACTTCCCTGTTTCGTGGCCCATGGTTTCAAGAACCTCGGCGTGATCGCAATCAAAGCAGTGCAAGGCTACGTCGTCGGTTGGTGGTGACACACAAAAGCCGCACTCTGAAGTAATCCAACGCACCAACCGCTTCGACGGATAGATTCCACAAGTCGCATGGAGAAAACCGCTCGGTGATTTCTTGGGCTGAAGTTGAGCAATCGCCTCCTCTAGAGCTTTCGCGTCGCCCGCGGGACACTCTCTAACATCTTCCACCAACATAGGAGACTCCATAGATGAAGTCATGGCAATGAACACAGTATCTGGGCTGTATTCGACGAAGAATCCTTTCTGCTCTGCAGAGAACAGCATAGGTTGGAGTGATATTTGGTGAGTTAAACAATGCGAAAGAACAGATTAGGCATGACCTTCGGGGAGCTGTTTTTCGCGATCAAATTGGTAGATAGGACGATCAATATCTCAATTATCAGGCGCAAATACAAGGCAATAGGCGACCCGCGGTCTGAACGCACAACATTTACCATTTCTTTAACGTCTTCTCTTCTAACGAGAAAAGCCCACCAATAAAGGCGGGCTTTCCTAAAACTGAGGGTAGGATTCGAAAGCGTGATTCGAAACCTGGGGCACAAATCACCAAGTGCGCTTCTTATGTCTGTTCGACTTAAGCCGCTTGCGGCGCTTGTGTTGTGACATCTTGAGACGACGTTTCTTTTTGAGATTGCCCATGGTTAAGTAAAGTGAACCTGAAAACGTGCGCGGGTGGAGCAAAGCTGTAAAGCCCGAAAATTAAACTCCCTTAATCTCCACGCAAGTGCCTGTCTCGCTGGAATATAGCCACTTTTTGATATCCACATTCGGTAGAATTTTTTCCAAGCAACGGCCATAGGCGACCAATTGAGGCGTATATTCCTCACTGAGCCGCGCGAGCAATTCCGCATCGCTTTCACCTCGACGGCGACGGTTCGTTTTCCAATCAACCACCCACACCTCCTTCGCCTCTTCATCGTGAAGCACGAGGTCGATCACCCCATCAATCCACTGCGCTTCCTCATAAGGCGCAAAAATATTCAGCTCAGCGGCGCACTTCCATCGAGGAGAGTGCAGATCGCCCCATACCGGTCCTTCTCTGAGGCGTTGCCAATCAGAATAGGCGCGACCCGCAAACCCTTGAAAGGAAGCCCTTTCCATGGATTCATCGAAGTGTGAATCGATTTGAGTCTCTGAGCCCGCCATCGGCATAAATTCCATGGTTTCGTGCCACCAAAGACCATAATCAATCGGGTCAGGTCCAGGTTTCGCCGGAAACTCGTCCATCCCGTCCGATTCGCTTAAGACCTGCCGCACGAGATCCGGTTCATGTGCCAGCTGATGCGGTAGCACTCTTTGGGGTAAGATCGGCCAATCCTTTTGCCTCCCAAAACCTATTTCAATTACGCCAGCCGATACCTCAGGAGTCGTCACCGTCTCTTCGTGATCGTCCTGTATTTCTATATCACGAGCCAACATCGGCACCGCCTCGTCCAAATCAGCCCACCACATTCTGGCCATCGATTCAGAGGACAGTTTGCCGCCGAAACCCTTACCCCATGGTAACACTAAGCTACTGCGTGCACGGGTGAGCGTCACATAGAGAAGTCTCACCTGCTCGCGTAACCACTCCCGATCACGAGATTCCTTCATTTCCGCTGATAAGCTGCTGCTCGACAGATACACTCGTGGGTCTCGATTCTGGTCCGTGACCAGCAAGAGTTTATCCTCTCTGTTTTTGCCCAGTTTTCGCCACAAGCCTACCGGGATCACCACCGGCCATTCGAGGCCTTTGGAAGAATGCGAGGTCAACACATTGATCGCATCCGCGGAGGGTTGCCCGCTCGGTCTCCCTGCCTCGAGTTGATCAAGCAACTCCCCACACCACTCACGCGGCGACATCCCCTCAAGACCACGCTTAGCCGCCAACGCGAGCAAGCGATCCAGCTCAGCCGTGCCTAATTCATTCGAGTCAGTCGCCGCCAACTTTCCGCGCAATCCGCATGTGTTCACCATCTCCGCGATAAACTGATCGAGAGCGACACCCTCATCATTGGCCTCCATAATGAAGGGACGAACCACCTCCAAAGCCTCGCGCAACGGCAAAGCATGAGCTTCGGGCGATTCCCATTCGAAACGCCCCTTCGTCCGCAGCTCTGCCGCGATCAATCCATCGCTAATCGCAAAGACCTCCCGAAGCACGCCCGTCCATTCAAACGTATTTTCCGGATCACTAATTACCGCGAGTAACCCCGCCAACCACGCGTAGGCCGGATTATCGCCATTGCGGTTTTTCCTCATCTGCAACGCCACCTTGAGCCCAGCCGACTCCAACGATTTCCGCGCAGTCAGCAGCCATTTATTTCTCGGCGCCAAAATGCATATATCTCCCCAACACTTCGCACCAACACCGCTCGGTCCGTGCTCTAAAAGATAATCCGCCAACTGCCGGATCTCCTCCTCCATCCAGGCATCCACTGATTTCGGCGCAGGCTCGGGCACTTCTAATACGACGCGCGACACAGACCCCTCATCGTTGCTCGGTCCTGGTCGCAGCGGCACGTAAGGCACCTGTAAAAACGGAGCCGGCGCCCCCTCTTCCGGCGGCAGTCCGCAATTAAATTCCCGACCCTCACCAAAAGCATCCGGCAATGTGCTATTCAAGACCGACGCCACGGCTTGGGGCGCACGAAACGTCACCTGAAACTTCAACAACTCTCCCCCATCACCCCGTTCGAAAGCCGCCAAGTGGCGCACAAAATTTCGGATATCCGCCCTGCTCCCGTAGATCGATTGCTGCCCGTCACCGACCATGCAAAAATGTCCCTTGCGAGGTCCACTTCCCTGTCCCGGCCACTCCCCGATCTCCGATTTCAGCTCACGAGTGATTTCTATCAAAATCGAAAACTGTGCCGGATCGGTATCCTGCGCCTCATCCAGAATCACACGCCAACCTTCTCTCCGAATCCGATCCAAGGTCGGAGGATGGCGGAGCACCGCGAGGGTCGCGTCGATCTGATCATCATAAGTCTGCACGCCCTGTTCGAAACGCCACAGCCGATAGCGATCCGATAATTCAGCTGCCATCACACCAGCGACTCCTGATAGCCAAAGACACAGCGGCTGAAAATATCGGTCAAACAATTCACCCATTCCCCCGGCGACGCCATCGGGTTTCACCATCCCCAGAAACCCAGACTCGTTCTCGTAACGACGCTGCCAATCCCGTGCGAGTTGCTTGTTTGCCTCCATCTTTTCGATCGAGCGCTTCTGCTTAGGTTCAGCTCCTTCGATTTCATTCAGCACGGCCCTATCCGGCCCCACGCATTCTCCGGCCTTCCTCAATCTGAGATTTCGCGCCGCCTCGGCATTCAACTTACGCGCCAATCCAAAGATATCCGGCAAGGGCACATGCCGCAAAAATGCTTTCAAGGTCGCTTCGGAGACCCCTTCATAACGCATCGAATCCTGCGACAAGAAATCTTCCCAAGATGCGTCCTCTTCTTCTTCGGTAAGCACCTCAGGATTCAGGCTTACGCCTAAATCCTGACCGTAAGTCTGCGCGAGTTTCAGACAAAAACTATGAATCGTGCCAAAATACGCACGCTCCAGATTGTCCAGAGGAGTCAGATCAGACTCCCCCGCTTTTTGCAGCGCCTTCAGCAAAACCGCACGGGCTTTTTGCCCGATCTGCCCTGCCGCCTTATTCGTATAAGTCACGACCGCCGTTTTCCCAAGTCGCGTCGCCCCGTCCTCGCGCATCGCCAACGCCGCCAATCGATCCGAGATCGCCGTCGTCTTGCCAGAACCCGCATTGGCACTCACCGCAAAATTCGCTTCACCCTCGTGAGTGAAGCGGTCACGGTCCTGCTGATCAACAATCTTCGAATTACTCATCGCCAACCTCCTTTGTCGTGAATTCCGCGAGGGTCGCCTCGTGCTTTTGTTTTAAAATCGCCGACGGAATCGGCGTGCAGGCGAGAGGCCAAACGAATCGGCCATGTGCGTAGTCAGACTGCTCTTTCGTCAAAGCCCCATAGCGTCCAGTTTCCAACATCCCGCGAATCCGATCCAGAGATTCCAATGCGAGTGGTAATTCTTCCATCTCCAAAGACGCACTGTTATGCGCGGGTTGCTTATGCATCCATACCCGCCCTGCCGAGACGCCCAACGATCTCAGGCATTCCAAATACACGCCCAACTGCAGCGAACTACCGTCTGCTCCCATCTTCTTCGCCGACAACCGATCATCTCCTCCCGTTTTAAAATCGATCACGTCAACCGTGGCTCCCTTCCACATCGGTTGATCGGTGATCACTAAATCCATCCGTCCCGTGATCACCAACCCGGGTTCGCCTAAATTCAACTTTCCTGCCGTCGGCAAATTCAGCTCCGTCGCCACATACTTTCCCGTCTCCATTGCATAGACTTGCTCGAGCATACCCTGACTCATCGCCGCGACTTCCTCGCAAAACGATTTCCAGTAGTAGTTATCCGGGTACTGCTTTTGCCAGTGTCGCAGATCGTCCGCCATTTTCTGCGTGGCGTCCTCTTGTGAGGGCATTTCGCCGAGCCCTTCAGAAACAATCACCGCGGGTTTCAACGCACGCGCCAGAAAACGATGCACCCATCGACCACGCGCCAGGGGCAAAGCGCGCGCCAAGGGCTCATAGTCGACGCGTTCCACACCCAGCACCTGAGTAAACCAAAGTTCCGCCGGGTCTTTCACTCCGGCTTCGATCGCGCGCGCCGCCAGTTTCTCCGGTCGCGTCTGATCTGGATCTCCCGATAAGAACCAGTCATCAAACGGCTTGCTCGGATCACGTCGCGTCGCCCATATCTCACGCCAATCGAGCGGAGCCTCCTGCTCTTTTCCGATCGTCGTAGTCCGCGCCATTTCGACAAAAGCCTGCTCCATTCCTCCGGCGTTCTCGCCGTGCCCTTGAGCCCACAAGACGCGCTCGAGCCAACTGTTCGGCCCCAACGCGACTTCCGTATCTTCATCGCCGAATCGTGCCGACGAAAACACGACTTCCTCGCGCGTATCGCGCACCAGCATCGCGTAACTTTGCTTCTCCATCAAAGCGCGATCTTCCGCCGTGAATACACCGAGCGAATACGGGCTGGTTTCATTGAGTAGCGCCCTCGCACTATCATCCAACCAGCAGCTCGATTCACGTCTTCGCGGCCACACCCCGCTATTGCTTTCCACAAAAAATAAATGCGACCAAGCCGTCCCCTCCGCGCGATGTCTCGTGGTGATGACGACTCTCGCGAAACCGCTCTTACCCGGTGCATTAATCGGCGGACTCTTTCCCGGCAAAAACGAACTCATCACTTCGATCAACACCGCACGATCAAACAGCTCATCACTTTTCTTCGCAAAAGCCGTCAGTGCCGTCCACCCTGTTACCGGTTCCAAATCGAGTGCTTGAAGGACTCCCTCGAATCGCGTCAGTCCATCTGCCAAGCTGAGTCGCTCCGGCCAGACCGGGAGCAATATCTCCGCGACGCGTAAGACTTCCTTCCACTCCGGACGGTGCTCAGCTCGCGCCTTCAAATTCTCAATCACTCCGGCCAAATCGTGAGTCTGACGATCTTCGAAGAGGCCTTGGCAAACATCACGCGCGACCTGTTGCGTCTGTTCAACCAAACCCAATGTCCGCATCATCGGCCAGACTTGCAGCAACTCATCCAATCGCCCCCCACGTCCATAGAAATTCAGGATCTCGCGTTGGAGCAGCACTTCTATCGGCGGGCTACCAGCCATCCCCACTTGATCGATAAACGGCAGCCCCATGCATTCGAGCAAACGGCATAAATGAACATGCGCGGCGTCCGCTCCCGGAAAGATGATCCCAATCAATTCCGCCCCACCCTTTAACAACTTGCCCACCTCGTTCGCGACCAAAGCCATTTCATCTTGGCGCGTCAGCCCAACCAAAACTCGCGCGCGATCCGCATGGCCCCCTTCCCGCGTCCAAAGCTCGCCGACTGATCCACAAGTGAATTCCGGCTCTTTTTCATCCACCATTAAAGGTTCAACCCCCAGCACAGACTGCCATACCTCGATCCACTTTTCGTCGAGAGCCGCCCGCCCCCGAAACTCCGGCGCAGGCAGCACCACACAAATATCCGTCATGCGGCGCACCAGCGCGGCCACATTAAAAAACTCGCCCCAGGATTCCGCGGTTAAGCCGAGCACTAAGACTCGCCCCGCAATGCGTTCATCTTCGGATTCGATCTTCTGGCGCGCCGCTGCTCGGCTCTGCACCTGCGCCATGGTCGCGCCTAAGTCTGCCGCCCACTTCATTAAATCCGCAAACAACTCCGCGAGCGCGCGACGCGGAAAATCCGCCACCGTTAATCCCGCCTGTAGCATCTCATCAAAATCATCCAACGCGCGTTCCGGATCGCTCTGCAGGCTTTTCCAAAAACCCCACAATCCCTGATTCGGTTCTTCGCGTTCCAACCGATGTGCAATCAATTGCCGCAATCCCATCAACAGCAGCTCGCGTCCCAGCGCCGGAGTCGTCTCGCCGCTCGCCATAAGCCACTTCTTCCGAGCCAATCCTGGCGAGATAAACTCCACCCCAAGCAATGGCACCCCTTCTTCTAAACAGCGTTGTTTCCAAAGATGCGCCTGACCGCGAGTGGGAACAACCACCAGACTTCGAGTTAGCTTGCCCCGATCTTCCACCAACCAAGGACGGACCACTTCCGACCAGGCCTTGTCCGCAAAACGGGATAGATGAAATTCAATGGAAGGAAGCACTCCCCGCCACGCTACAAAAGTTTCTCGCCACCCTAAAACAAAAAACCCGCACGATTATCGTGCGGGTCTCGATTCTATCCGGTTGAGCGAAAAATTACTTGGCAGCTACTTTTTTTGCACCAGATGCTTTGGCGCGACTAGCAGCGTTTTTGTGCACAATACCGGACTTCACGGCGCGATCCATTGCGGAGGCGTAGGCCGAGGCAGCGGATTGGATGGCTGCAGCATCGTCACCCTCAGCTGTGGTCATGAGCTTCTTACGAAGCGTCTTGAGACGAGTCTTGGTGATTTTGTTGCGGGCGGTCAAACGGACGGTCTTGCGAGCGTTTTTGATAGCGGATTTCGTATTTGCCATGGTCAGATAAAATTTAAGTCGGTCAAACACTCAAACCACAGGCCCATAGTCAACGGTTATTTCGGAGATAACCGGGAGAGTTTCGCTTTGCCAGCGCCTCTGACAGAGAGTTCGCTGATCGATTCACCACTCATGTCACGGAAAAGCCGCCTCATTCTCATCGTCATGTTCGCCACCCTCTGTGGGGGGTTGGGGCTGGGAATAGTGACCCTCAACTCCTACGAGCGTAAGGAAACCGCTGAGGTCCTCGAGCAGATCCAGATCCAAAGTGCCTATATGTTGGATCAGATCACTGAGCTCCAGGGCGAATCCCTCAATCAATTCATCTATGAATACGGTCAGTGGACGGAAGTCGTAGATTTCCTCGCAGCAGATACTCCCGATCTCGAGTGGGCCGAAGATAATATCCACTCCTCCCTAGCAGTCTTTAATACTCAATCCGCCTGGTTCTTCCGCACCGACGGGTCGCTCTATTATAGCCTGGCAGATACCTTCCATGAAGACCGCGCTCCACCGCCGATTCCGTTTGAGCTTGTAGAGCCCCATTTTCGAGAAAAACAACACCTCCATTTCTACTACGAGCTTGAAGGTGAGCTGTATGAGATTCGCGGGAGTTGGGTCGAGCATTCCAGCGGGCTCGTGCCGGAATCTACCGCCAAGGGTTATTTGCTAATCGGACGCAAGTGGGATGCCTCCTACCTGAAAAGGCTCTCTATCCTCACTGATAGCCATGTGACATTCGATCGCCAGCGACACTCCCAAGAGCACCAGAAGCCTGATGCGTTTAATTTTCACATTCGTCGTGAGTTACCGAGTATCGATGGGGAGCCCCTCGGAGTCCTCGATATCTATTACAATTCGGCTGAACTGGAATTGCTGATTGAAAGTGATCAATGGGAGACGGTCATTTTCATGGTCTATGGGTTTTTGGTTATTCTCGTGGTGATGATCTTCGCTCAACACTGGGTTTTACGCCCCCTATCTAAAATCAAGGCCAGTCTGGCCCTCGGCAAGATTGAGCCCGTCAACTACCTGCTCAAAGACGATGCTGAGTTTGGGCAAATCGCCCGGCTCGTTCGTCAATCCTTCAGCGATCAAAACAAACTCACCACATCGCTCGATGAGCGCGCTCGGCTTGGGCGTGATCTTCATGACGGCGTGATTCAGACGCTATACGCCACCGGCATGACGATGACGAGTATCCGTCGTCACATCCGCCAAAAGCCCGAGATCGCCGAGGAGCTCATCGATCAAACCAGAAGCGAGCTCAACGCCACAATCCGCGACGTGCGTCACTTCATTTCCCACCTCGAACCTGAAGAAGCCGTATCCCTCAGTTTCGAAGACGCCGTCACTTCCCTCTTAGAGTTCATGCAGGGCGGGCGCGACATCAATTTCACTACCAACGTGGATACCCGTTTGGCCGATGAAATCTCGGTCGAAATCAGAGCCAACCTGCTCCAGATCATTCGCGAAGCGACGAGTAATGCCATCCGCCACGGCGAATGCCGCAACATCACGGTCACTCTTATCAGTGAGCAGGAAAAAATCAGGCTCGAAATCGCCGATGACGGCAAAGGCTTCTCGCCCGATGAGGCTTCAAGTTCCGGCCTGGGCATTCGAAACTTCTACGAGAGAGCTCAGGAGCTTCACGCAACACTCGACATCGACAGCCGGCCGAATCACGGTGCACGGATCATCTTTCTGCTTCCTCAACTCTCAAAATTATGATCACCGCGGCCGCCACTATTCGAGTTCTCCTGATTGATGATAGCACCTTAGTGCGGAAGGGAGTGCGCTCTGTGATTACGTCTGAGAGTGAGGGTTCAATCGAAGTCGTCGGAGAAGCCGATAGCATCCGCAGCGGGATGAGGGCGATCCGTGAGCATAAACCCGATGTGGTTCTGCTCGATATCCGCCTGCCCGATGGATCCGGCCTAGACGCCTGTCTCACCATACTTAAAGAATTCCCCGCCAGCCGAGTGCTCATTCTTACATCCTTTACTAACGACAATCTCGTTTACGATGC
>ERZ887849.2662-NODE-2662-length-14415-cov-6.627019_pt1 | contig 14415 bp, 14 predicted proteins | sample MGYA00521267_ERZ887849 | MGnify/ENA primary metagenome ERZ887849 (study PRJEB32303, sample SAMEA104408601) | aquatic metagenome | biome: Brackish water; feature: Pelagic; material: water | place: Baltic Sea | collected 2014-06-06T16:11:00 | depth 2,863 m ... | reverse complement strand
TGCCTCGAGGAATCCGGGGGACGGTGGCAACTGTCCTGGCGACTGCGCTGGAATTTTGCCTGTATCAAGCATAAGTGTCTGCTCGTCGACACCTGTCCCAGCTGCGGTAAGACCCAGCGTGTTAGGTGGTTTCCCGCCGAGCTCATCCCCAGTCCCGGCCTCTGCGCTCGACAGTCCCCCGACGCCGCCGGACGTCTCGCCCCCCGCTGCGGAGCGGATTTGCGTGTCGCCGCTACCACCCGGTTCGAAGACGACCACCCCACCCTCCTGGCCCAAGCCGCGATTCATGCTGCCGCCGACCAAGGCTTCGCCACTTGCGGCATCTACCGCGAACAGCCGGTCTCAGTGGACGAGTTCTGCGCTGACCTGCGGGCACTGGGCGCTAGAGCGCTTTCCCCGACCAATGCCGTGCACCTGGGCGCTCTGATTCCAGTAGGTCTCCAAGCGGCCTATCACGCAGCAGACCTGTTACCCCGAGTTGGTCTCGCGCAACTAGCGATCACCAATGCAGTCGGCCTTACGGCCGCGATGAGCATGCTCGGCAACGATGAAATCGGCTCCGCCGCGACGCTGCTCGCCAGGTTGGAGAAGCCTACTCAACGCAACGGCGCCTCCCTGGACTGGCCGACCGCAGGATGGGCGCGCGGTACCACCGCCGCTGTCACCGCTCTGCGACTGACAGCCCGTGCCTCACAGCTGACCCCAGTTGCTCAGTTGCGCTACCGCATCGGAACGCCGCGCCCGGGCATTCCGACCCTCTCCGAGAGTGAAAGTTTTGCGCTGGCAGCCAAACTGCCCGCAACACTTTGGGAGCCGTGGGCGGTACGCCTACGGGTTCCACAACTGGGCAACGCGCGCCTAGCACCGTCACTTGCCTGCATCTTGCTGCTCGTTAACAGTAGGATCAGCCCCGCCCAAGCCCAAAAGGCGTTGGAACCAGTCGGTAGTAGCCGCACCATCCCGCACCATCTGCGGGGCCTGGCCCGCGAAGCTCACTGGGTTCCCATCCGTACGGCGCTCATCCGTCTAGCCGACTACCTGCATAACAACGACTCTCCGATCAACTACGAACGCCGCCGCAGCCTGGACTACAGCGCCCTACTCCCCGTAGAAGTCTGGGAGCAAATCTGTGCCGATCTCGACATGCAAGCTAGTGGCCCCGCACGTCTGCAGTTTGTTCGCTGCCACCTCTACGAGTGCATTAGTGGCAATCCGGGCTACCTCGCGCCCTGGTTTCTCGACACCAACTCCTTCACGGGCGCCCTCTTCCGGCTGCCGACCGCCCTGACCCCGGCCCTACTGACAATGCTCAACGACTACGCCACGACGTTTCTCCAAGGCAACAACATCCACGAACCCACGACCTGGCACCCCCCGCTCACGCTGCTCGGCGACCTAAACCTGCCTGGAACCGATCCTGACCGGCTACCGCTCACCCGGATACACCGCATGGTCCGCCAAGGACATTGCGTCACCGCGATCGCTGAGCACCTACAGACCACACCCGACGCCATCCGTCACGTTCTCACGATTCGACCAGCCCCGGCTGGCCCGGGCTGGTCCACTTCCAAGCGGCTTCCTCAACTGTCCCAGCTGGCCAGCGAACTGTCTGGCGACGAACTGCGAGACTTATACGAAACCCAACGGTTATCGCTGCGGCAGATCGCCGGCCGCTACGGCACACAGCGCCGCGTTGTCGCCCAACTCGCCCGCCGCAACGGCATCACGCTGCGCCCCTCCTTGCGACCCCCCCGTCACTCCGAGATCGACCGGGACTGGCTCCATACCGAATACGTCGTCCGCCGCCGTACGCTTCCTGAACTCGCCGCTGAAAAAGGGATGAGCACCGCGAACATGTCCCGGTGGGCCCGCCACCACCAGATACCACGGCGGGGCCGAGGCGGCCCCAGCCACGCGGCGACCATTAGTGCCGCCCAAGTCGCTGAGACCGCACCCGCATTGCTGCACCCCGCCCTCACTGGAATCGGCGGCATGGAGAGACTGAACCGCTTCGCCATCGCCAGCTCGCACCCCACTTGCACCGCCGCTGCCGCAGCAATGGGTATTGAAAACAGCATCCTAACTACCCAAATCAAACGGCTTGGCGAGGAATTCGGCGGCCCGCTCATCACTAGGGCCTACCGCAACCATCCCATGACTACCACCGACTTGGGTGCCCAAGTCCTGCGCGCCTGGAAGAAGTGGGCTGGGAAAATCGAGTCCGATCCGCCGCGAGTGTGAGCGCAACGTAACCCCGGTCCAGAGTTGACCTGACCCAGCCTTCTGGGTCGGATCAGCCGGCCGAAACGGCCCGTGCACGGCCCCGACGACTTGAGACAACTCGCCAAACATCCAGGTCTGCGTTGCGAGCAGGTGCAGCCGAACTTGAGAACCTACAGCTGTAGGTTCTCAAGGATCGTGGCGGAATCTCACAAGTGATGGCGGACTGATGGCGGATCCGCCAAAGTCATGAGACACGCGGTCCGTTCGTTTGGGACGCCTCAAAAGGCCTGGTGCGCAGGAGCGTGAGCCGGACCACCATCAAGGCCGTCGAGGCGGCCTTCCCTAATTGGGGGGTTCCACGCCACCCTGCTGCGTCTCGCGAAGAATTACGGCGGATCAACGCTCGTGGGCGGCTGGAAGGTTACGCGCGGCATAGTGAAATGGTGAGCCGTGCCGTTCGGCGGGACTCACGCTGACACTTCCCGATCGCGAAGCGTCACCGTTAATCCCACGGGTCGAAGTTGTTCACGCCGTCGATGCAGCCTTGGTACATGTTGGAGAGGTTGTCCGGGACGATGTTGGCTAGCCCGTTGGTGGTGATTGTCAGGTCGCGCTCATCGGTTAGGAAATGAAACGCTATTTGAGACAGGGGAATGAATACGGGCCCTGGGGGCGTTTCGTTGACGGTGAACGCGATCGGCTATATCGGTGCCGCCCTGTCAGTGGCGGCTGGCCTTGCCGGCCTTCTGTATCCGCATCGGGTCAGCGCAACGATCGGACTGCAGTTGCCGTCTCCGCTCGGTGTGTCTGAGTTCCGCGCAACCTACGGCGGACTCTTCATGGGCGCTGGTCTTGCAGTGCTCATCCTCGGATCCCGGGATGCCGCCCTGGTACTCGGAGCGGCCTGGTTGGGCGCGTTCATGGCTCGCGCGCTGTCGGCGTTCGTCGACCGATCGACATCGAAGGAAAATGTGGCCGGACTCATGATCGAGGCGGTCATCGGCACGGCGCTTGTCCTGGGCTGAACCCCTGCGGCTTCTAAAGTCCAAGAACGTCGCCGCGGGCAGGGTTGCCACCCCTACCGCGCCGAAGTCGTCGCACCGAATGCACAGCGGCGCTCAACGCGAATGAAGTTTAATCCAGTACGAGCGGGATCTCACGAATCCGACTCTACAGCAGCGGGTTTCGCCGGCCGACTTCCACGGTGAGCAACTTGGGGTGCGGCCGCCACGAGCATGTCCACGAGGAACCGCACGATCTCTTCAAACGGCCGGTCGCGGGGGATCGTGCTGCCCAGCAGCCCCTCGAACATGATGTGCGCGGTGTCGGCGATGATGCCGACGTCGGTGTCGGGGCTCAGTCGAGGACGCACCACGGCGAGCAGCAGATCGTCGAGCCAGGCATGAAACTCCTCATGGACCGCGGCAACCGCGTCGCTCTCACCGACTCGGTCGTGGGCGTCGATGTGCATGCCGCGGTACCGCTCGGCCGATGCCAAGAAGCCGGACAGGGCGTCCATCGGGCTGGCTCCCGCCGTCAGCGCGGCCGCGGCCGACTCCCGCGACTCCTCGGAAACCCGCGCCACGACGGCGGCGAACAAGTCGTCTTTCGTCGGGAAATACCAGTGGATCGACCCGGCGTTAACGCCCACGTCCCCGGCGATATCGGCGATGCTGGCGCCCTTGTAGCCGTGGGCCTCGAAGCGATGCCGGGCCGCGGTTACAACCGCATCGAGACGGTCCTCCCGGGGGATGCTGCGCCGGTTCGGGGGCATCACTGCAGGGTAGTTCCTTTCTTGACTTTTCATCAAGAACGTTCTTGACTGGCCATCAAGAACTTCGACGGGAGGGTCATGGAGCACAACCCGGAGACAGTCGCCGTCACCGACGCGCCGCCACGCAACCCGTTGCCGCTGCGACGCCAACTGGCCGTGATCCGGCAATTCGACTCCGGGCCGGAGGTGCTGCGTGACGCTGGCGGGCCGGTGACCCGGCTTCATCTCGGCCCTCCGTCGCTCGTGCCGCAGGTGGTCGTCGCAACCTCGCCCCAGGCAGCCCGCGATATCCTCACCCATAGCCCCGAGAAACTCGAGCGCACCTCCGTGCACGACGAGATCCGGAATCTGCTGGGGCCCAACCTGTTCGATCTGCGCTACCGGCAATGGCTACCGCGTCGACGGGCGCTCCAGCCGATGTTCACCAAACAGAGCGTGGCCCGATTCGGCGGGCACATGGCGGAGATCGCCGAGACCGTTGCGCACCGCTGGTCCGACGGCGCGCGGATCGACCTGGACACCGAGGCCCGACGTGTGACGCTGGGGGCGCTCGGCCGCTCGGTGCTCGGTCTGGATCTGGAATCCCAAACCGATGCCGTGGCCGACCCGGTACGGACGGCGATCAGCTACACCGCCGACCGTGGCGTCAATCCCTTCCGCGCCCCGCGGTGGCTGCCGATTCCGGCCCGCCGCCGCGCTCGCGCCGCCAGCGCCGCTCTGCACGGGCTGGCCGGCGAGATCCTCCAGGCGTGCCGGGCTGATCCGGACCGCGACGCTCCGCTGGTGCAAGCCCTCATCGCAGCCAGGGATCCCGAGACCGGCCGGGAGTTGTCCGATGCCGAGATCCGCGGCGAACTCGTCGTTTTCATGATCGCCGGGCACGACACCACATCGACCACGCTGACGTACGCGATGTGGGCGCTGGGTCACCACAACGAGATCCAGAATCGCGTGCGTGCAGAGGTAGCCGATCTCGGTCAACGCCGGCTCACCCCGGCGGACCTACCACAACTGCGCTACACCGTCGCGGTGCTGCACGAGGCACTGCGGCTGTGCCCGCCCGCGCCGGTGGTCACCCGGACCGCGACGGTCGACATCGACGTCGCCGGTTACCGCGTCGAGGCCGGCACCGAGTTGGTGGTCGGGATCAGCGCCATGCACCGCGACCCGGCTCTCTGGGACAACCCGCTGATCTTCGACCCCGACCGGTTCAGCCCGCAAAACTCGGCTGGCCGCGACCGCTGGCAGTACCTGCCGTTCGGGGGCGGTCCGCGCTCCTGCATCGGCGATCACTTCGCCATGCTCGAAGCCACCCTGGCTCTGGCGACCATCATCTGCGACGTTGAAATACTCTCCAGCGACGACGAATTCCCGGTCACCACACCATTCACCGCGGTCGCCGCCGGTCCAGTCTGGGCCGTCACACGAAAGGTTCGCCATGACGGCTGACGACATCGACGACGGACTGCCGAGGCTGCCGATCTTCGACGGGACCAAGCAGCCGCAGCACCGGCCGGCACCGACGAAGCTGACCTTGACGGCCTACCCGGATAGCGCTGCGCGGCCGGAGAAGATCCCCGCCGCGGCCGAGGAGATCCGGGCGCTAGCCTTGCGGTCGGGTGCCGACGACGTCGGGCTGGCGTCGGTGGACCGCGAGGACATGGCCGCGCAGCGTGCCGATATCGAGGAGCTGCTGCCGGGGGCACGCACGGCGATCGCGTTCGTGGTGAAGATGAACCGCGGCAATGTCCGTGCGCCGGCCCGCTCGGTGGCCAACGGGGAATTCCACCACAGCATCGACGAGACCAACGAGGTGGCGCGGCGCATCACCCGCGAACTCGAGACGCGGGGGCACCGCGCGGTGTGCCCGCCCAGCGGGTTCCCGATGGAGGTCGACCGATTCCCCGGCAAGATCTGGACGATCTCGATGAAACCCATCGCGGTGGCCGCGGGCCTGGGTCAGATGGGAATCCACCGCAACGTCATCCACCCCCGGTTCGGAAACTTCGTCCTGATCGGGGTGGTGCTCACCGATGTCGAGACCGCCGACGACCAGCAGGCGCAGCCCATCGACTGGAACCCGTGCCTGGGCTGCAAACTGTGTGTGGCTGCCTGCCCGGTCGGGGCTATCAAGACCGACGGCGGCTTCGACTTCGCGGCCTGCACCACACACAACTACCGCGAGTTCCTCGGCGGCTTCGCAGACTGGGTCGGTCAGGTCGCCGACAGCACCGGACGCTCGGACTACCAGCAGAAGGTTACGACCTCGGAGACGGCCAGCGTCTGGCAGAGCTTGTCGTTCGGCGCCAACTACAAGGCCGCCTACTGCATGTCGGTGTGCCCGGCCGGAGAAGACGTGATCGGGACCTACCTCGCGGACCGACAGCAGCACGTGGCCGAGGTCGTGAGACCCCTGACCGAGAAGGCCGAACCGGTCTACGTGGTGGCCGGCAGCGACGCCGAAGCGCACGTCCGCGCCCGCTTCCCGCACAAGCAGGTGCGGCACGTCACCAACGGTCTCGCCCCGACGAACGTGGAGGCGTTCGTGGCCGGCTCGCCCTTGGTGTTCGCCGCCAAAGCGGCCAAGGACGTTTGCCTGCGAGTGCATTTCGCCTTCCGCGGTAGCAGTTCACTGCAGGCCACCTACGTCATCGACCACGGGACCCTGCAGATCGAGCCGGGCCGAACGGGTGATCCCGACCTGTCGGTGGATGCCGATGCCGACACCTGGCTGGCGATTACGCGTGGCGAGAAGAACCCGGTGTGGGCGGTGCTCACCCGCAAGCTGCGGATCAAGGGCCCGGTCCGCCACCTGGAAACTTTCCGGCGATGCTTTCCGGTCTAGGCCGCCGTGCGACGGTGGAACCCCTTGTGCCCCTAGGGCCACGCTTAGGAACGTTCCGGCGCCGGGGGCGTCGCGCGGCTACAGCATCTGATTGGATACCCGGGTGATCAGTCGACAAGCGCCCACCGGATTTCTCCGGATCGGATTGCGGGCAGGTGTTGCCTACTTCCACTGCATGGCGGTGGAGTCAAAGGGGTCCCTGAGCGCCTCCGGTACCGTCGAGTAGCGTTGGGCGCCAGCCGTGTTCATCCCATCGCCGTTCCAGGTCCCCGATGCGGTAGTTCGCCGCATGCTGCAAGATGCGGCGTTGGCCTATCTGGTCACGCCCGGGGAGCGCGGGACGCACGTCACGCCGCTACCGGTCCGATACGACCCCGAACGGAACAGCCTGACCGGGCATGTCTCCCGGGCCAACCCGCACTGGCGCGACCCCGCACCTGAAGCTGAGTCGCTGGCGATCCTGCCCGGAGTCGACGGCTATATCTCACCGTCGCTGTATGCCACCAAGGCTGAAACGGGGGAGGTGGTCCCGACGTGAACTATGAGGTGGTCGTCGCCTACGGGCGGTTGGATATCCACGATGATCCGGTCTGGCTCCGCAGCCAGGTCGGGAACTCACCGACCATCATGAAGCCCGGCAACAACACCCGTGGTCCGTCGACGATGCGCCGGAATCGTTTGTGGACAGGCAGTTACGGGCCATCGTCGGCGTCGAGTTGGTAATCACGCGGTGGGAAGGGAAGGCGAAGATGTCACAGAACCAGCCTGAAGCCAACCGGTGCAGCGTCGTGGCCGGACTCGCCGCCTCTCCGGATAGCACCGACCAGCAACTCCTCCGCCGGATCATCGCCAACGGTGCGGAACGACCTTAGCGTCGACCACCAACAACCTCACCGGACGGGCGGGCACGCCGCAGGACGTGGCCAATGCTCTCCTGTGGCTGGCATCGCGGGCCGGCGGCTGGGTCAGCGGCCAGACCATCCAGGTCGCCGGTGGCGGATCCCGCGTCAAGATCCTGCCCGGGAAGTGAAACCTCCGGGGCCCTGTCGCGCCCCAAGACTGGGACAACCGCACGGTTCTCGGATCCGCCACGAAAAGCGGAAAAACCCTCTCGCCATTGGGACCGGAAAAGCAGCGAACGCGCAGCTCAGGGAGAAGCGTGTTCGCCATCGAAAAACGGAACCGACATTTGGCTTAAGCGACTGAAATTAGCTAAGACACCGCCGTTTATGTCAGAAGGTTAGGGGTTTGCATCCCTTTGGGCGCACGCTCTAGCAGCGGAAATGCCCCAAGGACTGCAGATGTTGCCGATAAAGCGTGCCCTGGGATCATTTGATGGTGTCGACGAGCGACTCCCCAGCAGGTAGACCGCTGAACCCGCTGCGCTGGCACTCGCTTGCAGCGGTCTGTTTACTCGTCGGGCTGGTGTGGGTGGTATCCGACGGTTTCGTGATCGCGATTCCCGCGATCGGTCGTGCCGTCGGCGGTTCCACCGACGCGCTGGCCTGGGTGGTCAACGGTTTCTCACTGGTTGCGGGCATGGCGGCGTTCTTCGGCCGCCTCGGCGATCTGACCGGTAACCGCAGGGTTGTCGTCGCCGGCAGTGCGATCCTGGTCGTGGGATCCGTCGTCGGCGGGCTCGCCGACACACCACACGAGCTGATCCTCGCAAGGGTGCTGCAGGGAATCGGCGGCACCGCTATTTTCACCTGCTCGCTCTCGGTACTGTCGTTGCAGTTTCCCGCGTCCGAGCGGCCGCGGGCGCTGAGCATCAAAAGTTCGGTCAGCTGGGCCGCCGGCGGACTGGCGGTGCTGGTCTTCGCAGTGCTGCTCGAGTTGCTGGGGTGGAAGGCGACTTTCTGGGGTGCGATCCCCATCGCGCTGCTGGGGCTCGTTCTTGTGGCCACCACGACACCTGAGTTCCATGAGCGGACAGCGGACTCCAAGCTCGACCTTGCCGGTGCGCTGATCCTGACTGCGGCGTTCCTCATGGTCAGCTACACGCTGTTCGAGAGTGACGAGGTGCCAGTCGTGAGACTCGCGCTGATGGTCGCCATCGCCGCACTCTTGTTCGGACTGTTCGCGTTTGTCGAGAGCCGATCGGCGGACCCGCTGATTCCGCTGTCGATCTGGCGCCAGCCGACTTTCACCGGTGCGATCGTCGCCGCGTTCATCTTCAACGGCGTGATGATGGGAATGCTCTACCTATTGGCCCTCTATCTTCAAACAGTCGGAGGTCTCGGCGCGGTCGATACCGCTAAAGTGCTGATCGGTGCGACCATCGCGGTCATCATCACCAATCCTGTTGGCGCCCTGCTGGCCAGGCGCGGCCGCTTTCTGCTTCCAGTCGTAGCGGGAATGCTGCTGATCGCACTGGGCTGTACCGGAGTTCTGCTCGGCATCAAAGGCGACTCGAACGCCGTCATTCTCGGCGGGCTCATCGTTTTGGGCACGGCGGTCGGTATCCAGACCACCCCGGTAGCGACATTGCAAGTCAGCTCGGCCGGTGCCAAGAAAGGAACGGCGAGCGGAGTCGTCGCCATCACGTTCGGGTTATCCACCGCGATGGGGATAGCGCTTGCGACCGCGATCATGCAGAACGTCGCGATCGGTTCCCTTCAGGGCGCGACGAGCTCACACCAGCTCGAAGGCGTCGCCCATCAAGAGCTGTTGAGCATTCTGAGCGGCATTCGACCGATGAGCGACCTCTCATCGGCTGGACAGCAGGTGCTCACCGCGGCTTTCGACAAGGGCGCGATGATGACCAGCGCAATCTTCGCCGTGCTGGCGCTGCTGGGAGCCGTTGTGGCGCTGAAGACGCTGCGCGACATCATTCTTCACGAGAGCTAGTTAGCTGCAGTACAATTGGTTTATACGGGTTTTCGCTCAGCCGTCTTAATACCGTCAAGTGACGAAACTGCCTCACCTTGGCACGGCCAAGGCGAAATCCTTGAGTAATTGTCCTTGGCGTTGGCTTTAGCGGCCCTAGGAAATGACATTCGCCGTGAGACGAATCGGCTAGGACATGAGCTGAGACAAGCGACAGAACCGCAGTTCAGACGGACGCGATATGGCACCGCAAATGAGAACCTACACTCTCTCTGTTGTAGGTTCTCACGGATCGTGGCGGAAGCTCGCAAGTGATGGCGGAGCAGTGGCGGTTCCGCCAGAGTCATGAGACACGCGGTCCGTTCGTTCAATGCCGTGGCGGCGGGCGAGGCCGTGTGACGATCGGTTCACCGAGAGCAGTCTGAACCGATTGCAAGGCCGAGCGAACCCAGACCCGAACCCACACCCAGAGCCACCGCCAACGCGCCCACACGACCCACCTGCAGGGTTCTGCGCCCCGCGGATTTGCGAATCCGATCGGGGGACACACGGAAGGCGCATACGGCAGCAACAGGGATAACATCCATGTCGCGGAACATTGCCCTATCGGGGCGCCACCATCAGCAAACCGCGCCCAACTATGGAAGGTTCACTGCCGACTGTGTAAGGTCCGCGGCCTAGAGTGAACGGTGCGCACCACCGGCTACCGATCAGGCGGTGGCCGAGTCCGTCGCGGAAAGGTCGTTGCTCGATGATGGCTCACGGGCAGAACCCGTCGCCGCGTCCCCGCCCAGCGGGGATTTCCTCCCGGATCACCCCCGCCGCCGGACTCCGCCACCCCTGGCCGGTCGGAGACGTCGTGGTCGATCTGCCCGTCGTCGTCGACTGGGTCAGCGCCGACACCGCGGGGTGCGACAACCTCCGGATCGTCGCGACGATCGACCTCGTCGACGCTACCCCGCAAATCGTCGAGATGACCTTCCAGGCGCCGACAGGGTTGGATCCGACCGCTCTGCAGCGTGATTTCCGGTGGGCCTCCCCGCTGGAAGTGGTCACCGGACTGATGCCCGCACTCCTTGATGCCGGAATCGATCCCTTCGGTGTTGACCTTCCGCTTACCGGGTTCCCGGCTGTCGCGACCAGGCAGCGAGCCCGGCAAAGAAACCTCAGCGACGAATTCCTGACCACGATCGCCCGCGAGTACACCCTGCGTGGACGAGGCTATGCCGCCAGCCTCGCCAAGGAGTACGTCGTGAGCCCACGGACGGTGGTCAGCTGGATCGAGAAAGCCCGCACCCGGGGCCTGCTGACCCGGCCGACCACGCCCGGAGCCGTCGGCGGGCGGATTTCCCACGGGCACTAGGCACGAAGGTGCAAGGCAAGCCGCATCGACCAGATTAGGGTTGGGGTGCTGATCGGATTTCTTCGAGGGACGTGCGACCTGAGCGGATCGCTCATCCAGGAGAGCTGAGTGACCATGGAACAGACGCTGCCGCCTGGAATCGTGGTCGTGACCGGAGCCAGCCGGGGTATCGGTCAAGCACTGGTCAGGCAGTTACTGGCCTCGGGGCGTGAGGTGGTGGGCCTGGCCCGGCACACCGACACCGCCAACGGCGCCGCTGATCCGCCCAGCCCCACGTACGCCCGAATCAGCGCCGATCTGAGCAGCGTAAGTGGAATCGCCGAGGGGATCGAGGAGATCCGTCGCGCCGTCGGGGAGCGGCCGGTTGCCGCTCTGGTGAACAGTGCGGGGGCGGTGACGCCACTGGGGGCTCTGACGGAGCAGAGCGGCGAATCCATGCTCGCCGCCCTCTGCCTGATGGCGGTGGCGCCGGCACGGCTGGCCGCCGGCGTGGCCGGGTTGATGCCCGAGGGCGGCCGCATCCTCAACCTGTCGACCCGCTAAGCCCAGGAGACATTTCCCGGCCTCGGCCTGTATTGCATGAGCAAGCATGCGCTCCGTTCGGTGAGTCAGAGCCTTCAAATGGAACTCGCGCCAGGGATCGCGGTGGCCGAACTGATCCCCGGAGAGGTGGATACGTCCATGCAGGCCGATCTGCGCCGGCCCGACCGGGGCGGTTTTGCGATGGCGGAGTTCTTCCGCGATAACCGCGCCAACCTCATCCCCGTCGCCCTGGCAGCGCGTTTCTGTCTGTGGGTGCTGACGCAGACGTCTCAAAAACAGTTGACCGACGGGTCGCCCTGGTACATCTACGACCAGCGGACCCAGGGTCAATGGCTGGCGCCGGGAACCGAATTCCCGTACCCAGAGCCGTGAGCGAGCTGCGGTGTTGACCGGCATTCAGGATGAGCATGATGGCGGCGTTGACGGTGGGGACGTGTGGGTATGAAATGACCCCGCCGGGCGGTGCCTGGCGGGGTCGGTGGTGTTTGAGAAGTCGGGGTGGTGTTTAGGCTGCCGTGACTTCGGCGTAGGGGCAAAAGCCCAAGCGAACTCCGAGGCGGCGGTATCACCCGGCCTTTCAGCGGATGACGCCGGACGGTGACACCGGACCGAGTGGCCTCCCACATGCGCTCCACCATGGGGCTCGACACAAATCGGAACCCCTGGTGCGCACACCTTCCAAACTGATATACCAGTAAAATGGTAGCATTAGTGGTATGCGAACTTCCATAGATAGGGCAGGAAGATTGGTAATTCCTAAAGCCCTCCGCGATCAGGCAGGTATCACGGCCGGAGACGTAGAGATCTCCCTCGATGGGGCTGCCATCCGCATCGAGGGCGTGACAGCCGACGAACTGGTCGAGCAAGACGGCCTGTTACTGCTACCGGCCGGCGGGCCCGAACTAGATTCCGACGAGGTCAGGGAGCTGCGGCTTGCCGACCAAAGGTGAACACGTACTGGTTGATACCAGTGCGGCTCTCGCACTCGTACAGCGCGAGAACCCGTTTCACCATGCGGCAGTAGACAGACTCCTCAGTTGTCGGCGTGGTCTGTCGGGGCACGCTGCGGTTGAACTACTGTCTGTACTCACCCGACTGCCGTCTCCGCATCGCCTCAGCCCAACCGCGGCATTACATCTAGAAGACACGAACTTCCCGGAGTCCCGTTTCTTGTCGGCGACTGATACGAAGCGCGTATTGAAGGAAATGGCCGAGGGCGGATTGGCAGGAGGCGCGCTTTACGACGGGCTCGTCGGTGCGACCGCACGCCAGCACAAGCTGTCACTTGTTTCTTGCGACCGGCGGGCCGAGCCGACGTATCGTCTGCTCGGCGTCGAGTATGAGCTGCTGTCGCGGTCGCCGCGTTGACGACTTGATGCACGATCACCGCGCCGATTACAACGGGTGGCCAGGATTCCTCGATTGCTGGCGGTCCATCACCACACAATGAACCTCAGTGGCCCGATCTGAGTAAATGACAACGAATTTGAGACGAAAGCGCGATGTCACGTCGTGAGACAACTCGCGTCACCGCAGGTTAAATGCCTATAAGGTGACGCGGAATTTGAGAACCTACATCTGTAGATTCTCAATCTTGACTGCACTTTCTCAGTGATGGCTGCACTTCCGTTGCGCTTGTGCAGTGAAACTGAGAATTCGTACGCGACTCGAGAACAACCCAGAAGGGTGTGAGGCAGTGGTCGTGTCAACCCCAGTCGCCGAACGACGCTGGGCCATCCTCATTCCGAACACCGTGGTGCGGCCGCGATGACAGCATCAATGTCATCGGTGGCCGATAACCTTCGACAGAGTCCTTAAGCGATCAACCGCGATCGTGGATTAGCAGGATCCTACGACTTCAAAGGCGCAGTCCAGATGATCCGAATCCACCGCGGGCACAACGGGATCGGACCCTGCCTGGAGACCGGCGTGGACAGCCGCTTGGACGGCATCGCGCTGGGCTGGTGAGAACGCGCTCCCAGCGTGGCGTCAGGACCAGCAGACACGTTCGGTTGAACAGTCGATAGGGTAGAGGCGTGGGACTTCCGACCTCGCCGAAGACGTATATCGGTCTCTCGGTGTTCCAGGCGGCCGACGCCGCCGCCTGCGCGGCGCAGGTGCCGCCCATCAAGAAGAGCCTCGACTCCGTGGGGTGCCCGGAAAGTGTTCGACGGGTGCTGCCCTTGGTCAAGGGAGCAGCAGCCGTCGGCCTGCTTTCGGTGAAGTGGTTTCCGGGACTGGCCCGGCTCACGACGGCGATGTTGACGCTCTACTTCGTTCTGGCTGTGGGAGCACACGTGCGCGTGCGCGACAAGGTCGTCAATACGCTTCCTGCCGCGGCGTTGCTGACCGCGTTTGCCGCGATGACGGCAAAAGGCCCCGACTCGCCGCACTGCCTGACTTATCCGGCGGCTGATCGGTCCGACTGATGTCAGCCGCATGGTGATGTGGCGTAGAACTACCACCATGACCGATGCCACTGCCATTCCGGCCAACATCGTCGGAATTCCCGACGGTGCGATGTTGCAGAACCTGATGGGCCAGATCAACGGAAACCCCGGCCCACGGCAGGTTCCCGGGCGCACCATCCCGGTTCCCACCTCGGTCAGCGCCGACCTGCAGACCGCGATCGCCATGCCCTACCGCAACAGCGAGTGGCTGCTCAACCCGCCCGATGCCCAGGGCTGGAAAGACGCCGTCGCCGACCTAGCCGACCACTCGACCCCGGCCATCGAGCAGATCATCGACAAATTCGGCGTCACGGTGGAGTCGACGGAGATCGCCGGGGTCCCGGTCTTCATCGTCACCCCGGCGCAGATCCCGGCGCGCAACACCAAC
>ERZ887849.2660-NODE-2660-length-14416-cov-14.524963_pt1 | contig 14416 bp, 7 predicted proteins | sample MGYA00521267_ERZ887849 | MGnify/ENA primary metagenome ERZ887849 (study PRJEB32303, sample SAMEA104408601) | aquatic metagenome | biome: Brackish water; feature: Pelagic; material: water | place: Baltic Sea | collected 2014-06-06T16:11:00 | depth 2,863 m ... | reverse complement strand
TTACATGAAAAAAGTAGTTGACTGTTTTTTTTATTACATCATGTTTGTTGCTTTTTTGGGTTACAGTCAACAAGAATCGTACATCTTTAAAAATTTTACAGCTAGAGATGGTTTATCACAACACGATATAAACTGTATCACACAAGACAACGAGGGATTCTTGTGGTTTGGCACCAATGATGGACTGAACAAATTTGATGGCTACAATTTTGATGTATTTAAACCTATTATTGGAAATGATACTGCTTTATCTGGAAGAATAGTACAAGACATCAAAACCGACTCATTTGGAAACTTATGGATTGCGACATTGGACGGAGGACTCAATCTTTACAATTCAAAAACAGAACGTTTCAAAAGTTTTCATTCAGTGATTCCTCAAATGGGTAGCTATGCGAACAGAATTACAATTAGTCAAGATGGTGTTTTGTGGGTTCAATTCCGATCCAAAATTTGCTACGCGTTAATCAAAGAAGATATTGACGAAATGGAGTTTGTTCTATTGAGTATTGAAAGTAAACCCAAAAAAGAAGCGGATGCAAAGAGAATTTACACCAAAAATAACACTGTTTTTTACAAAACCAATGAAGGCACTTATGCCCTTCATTACATCAAAGTAGGATCGCGTTTACAAAACATTTCCTTTCAACCGCATACAGACCCTAATTTTGTAACGCAGCTAGACGGCGCAGGTGATTCCAAATGGATTTTGAGGGATGATACCATAAGCTACCATCAAAAAGGACTGAAAACAGCTATTTCAGCTACTGTAACCGATGAATCAGCCGCAATTGACACAAAGGGTAGGCTTTGGTGCGTGATTGAGGATAGGCTTTCTTCTGTGACATTTGAAAAAGGAATACTTCGCGTAGATACCATTGATTTTGAAAATCTTGACTTTTTAACATTAAAGATCAACTCTGTAAAATCTGTATTCTTGGATAAAACGGGAAACTTGTGGGTTGGTGCCAACGGAGGAGGTATTTATAAAAAAACAAACAACAACTTTCGATTTGGTCATTTTAACAAAGATAGCTTTCCAAACAGTTTGGGCGGTAATAAAATTAGGAGTTTACACGAAGATCAATTTGAAAATCTTTGGATAGGAACTGAAGGAGGGGGAGTTAGTTTTTTAGATCGCAATAACAAGCACTACAATTTTTTTAATGTATTCACTGCTACCAAAGACAATCGGGGGCTTAGTTCAAATAAAGTTTTATCCATTTCTGAAAACATTATTGATAGTGAGAATTCCATACTCTGGTTTTCGACCGAAAGCGGAGGACTCAATATGCTTAAAGTGAATCGCTATTCCTCTCCGGAATCATTTCAATTCGCAAAATACAATAAGCCAACCATAGACGGTAGTAATATTTTTTACAGAGCAATCCACTCTGTTTTGGGAGAAGGAAAGGAACAACTCTGGATTGGTTACTACGGCTATGGTTTGGGTTTGGCAAAATGGACCGCTGACGGAAAAAATACAACATTCACCTTTATAGATTCACCAAATGAAAATAAACAACTGTCAGGGAAAATAATTCGAGATATTTACAGAGATAGTTATGGGGTTTTGTGGTTGTCAACAAATAATGGTTTAAATAAATTGGACGAAAACAGTACCGATATTTCCAAGAGCACCTTCGTTTCCTTTCAACACAACCCAGAAGACTCTAACAGTATTGGAAGCAATTACACCTTACAAATTTTTGAAAGTTCAGATAAAACGCTTTGGATTGGTACTATTGGAGGAGGGCTCAATAAAATGATACGTACAGAAGATGGTTCTACTATAGGATTTAAACGCTATAATCGACAAAATTTACTTTTCCCAGATGATGTCATCAATTCTATAACCGAAGATAGCAATGGTGTTTTGTGGGTAGGTACAAACAATGGCCTAATCGCATTTAATCCTCTAAATGAAACCTACAAAACCTATGCTGTAAGTGGATTGCAAAACCCTGAAATGAGTGAAATTTCGGCACTCAAAAGAAATAAGGGTGAATTGGTTTTTGGAGGAATCAATGGAATCAATGTATTCACTCCAAACGACAATACTTCAATTGACATAGCACCAACAACTGTATTAACAGGTTTAAATGTTATGTATGAGCCCATAGGACCGCATGAAGCGATTGATGGTAACATGCTCATAGAAAACAGCATAACACATACCAAGCAACTTTTTTTAGACGCCGACAAAAATAATTTTTCATTAAGTTTTTCTGCACTTCATTTTGACAATCCATCACTCAATAAATACCGATACAAACTCGAAGGATTTGATAAAGAATGGATTGAAACTTCCTCAAAACTAAGAATTGCCAACTATACCAACATCCCCCCAGGAGATTATGTATTTAACGTGTACGGAAGTAACGACAATGGAACATGGTCTATGGAACCTGCATCTATTATGATTACCATATATCCACCATGGTATTTGACAACATTTGCGCAAATATCATACGTATTGCTATTATTTGCTGTTTTTTTTCTCTTTGGTCAGTATACACTAATCAACATTAGACGAAAGCGCAAATTGGAATTTGACAGACTTGAAAAAGAAAAAGAAAAAGAATTAAATACGGCAAAACTCGAATTCTTTACCAATATATCTCATGAATTACGATCACCACTTACCCTTATACTTGGTCCCGTTGAAAAACTCATCAAAAAAGTAGATTCGCTTAAAAAAGAAGATCGTTTAAAGTCATACACAACAATTCAACGAAATGCTGACTATCTACTAAAACTAACCAAACAACTCTTGGACTTTAGAAAGCTTGAGCAAGGGAAAACACAACTCGCTTGTGAACACATTAACATCCTCAGTAGTATTAAGAAAATAAGCAACCAATTTTACCCATTGGCAGACCAAAAAAATATATCCCTCGAATATGATTTTCCAAATGAGAAAATCTTTGCTTGGGTTGATTTAAATAAATTGGAAAAAATTATCCATAATCTATTGTCAAACGCCATAAAATTTACTCCTAAAAAAGGACAAATACGTGTCAAGGTTGTTGTAAAAAATTCGAACGAAAACTATCCAGAAGGTTATGTCTCGCTTAATGTAGAGGACAATGGCATAGGAATCAAATCAAAAGATTTGAAAAATATATTCACACGCTTCTACCAAGCGAATAATCAGAGTAAAAAAAATCAGGGAGTTGGTATAGGATTATCTTTTTCGCAAAGTTTAGCAAACATTCATGGTGGAAAAATTCACGTCAAAAGCAAGCCTCAAGAAGGAAGTACGTTTACACTTGAATTGCCTTTAGGTGCTTCGCATTTAACATCAGACCAAATGATTGATAACAAAGAACTTATCTTAACAACATTGGACATACCAACACCAGAAGAAAACACCAGTTCAGAAATAGTTTCTTATGAAAATAACGATAAACCCTTGCTTTTAATCATTGAAGATAATATTGAAATAAACCATTATATCGCTTCTGAATTAAGTGATAATTATGCCATCATAAGTTGTGAAAACGGAAATAAAGGGCTTGAGGTTGCACGTGAAAAATATCCAGACGTTATCATTAGCGATATTATGATGCCAGGTATAGATGGAATAGAGGTGTGTAGGGAATTGAAAAAAGACATAAGTACTAATCATATTCCATTTGTCTTACTATCTGCAAAAACAACAAATGAATCTCGAATTGAGGGACTTAAAGCCGGTGCTGACGTTTATTTGATCAAGCCGTTCAATATGGATGTGTTAAAGATGCAGATCAACTCGTTACTTGAAAATAGAAAACGAATTCACGAAGAATTTAAAAAAGCTCCATTTGAACCAAACTTAATAGATGTTACAGATATTGAGGAGCAATTCATACAGAAAGTTGTAGCAGAAATAGAACGCAATCTGGACAATTCATCGTTTACAACCAAAGTACTTGCCGATAATATAGGAATGAGCAGAACTTCTTTTTACAACAAGACTAAAGCGATTACAGGATTAAAACCAACTGAGTTTGTGCGTAACTACAGACTCAAAATTGCTGCGCAATACCTAGAAAAAGGTTTTAGTGTTAAAGAAAGTATGTTCAAAACAGGATTTAATACTGCTGGGTATTTTACGCAGTCATTTAAAAGTTTATTCGACATGACCCCATCTGAATATTCGTCCCGTTTTAAAAATATTAAGAACTAATCTGATGAAAGAGATGTTGATGCCGTTTTCAGTCCGTCCGAAGTTGCTTGAATAGAAATAGTTCCTGATTTTTTTGTGGTCTTTACCATTAGCATACACAACCCATTAAATGCCTTGCGCTGATTTGATTGAAAAGGTGCCGTTGTAGCTGGATCGCCATTGCCAACCGCAGCTATCGTTCCCAAATCAGAAACAGAAAATTCGATCAAATGGTTTGCATTAGGGCATAAATTACCATCCTTGTCGGTAATGCGAACCGTAATAAAAGAAATATCCTTGCCATCTGCATGGAGCGAAACTCTGTCTGGAATAAGTTCAATCTTAGCTGGCTTACCAGCTGTATGGATACGCTTTTCTGCAACTACTTCACCATTGGTGTATGCAACAACCCGAAGCGATCCTGGTTTATAAGGCACCTCCCACATCAAGCGATAGGGCGACAAATGGGTTTCTTTGTAGCGACCTCCTTCCCAGTCAATAAAATTGATAGGGATAGGTGTTTTGTCAACTCCTTTACGCTTTTTACCCAACGATTGTCCATTGACAAATAACTCTACTTCTTCCGCATTGGTATATGAAACAACGGGGATTATTTCGCCTTCCTTGCCCTCCCAATTCCAATGTGGTAGTACATGAACCATTGGGGAGCTGATCCATTGACTTTGATACAAATAGAACCTGTCCTTTGGAAGTCCGCAAAGGTCTACGGCTCCAAAATAGGAACTCCTTGCAGGCCAATCTCCATTCCAATATCCGTTGGTGGAATTGTCTTTTCCTCCATAAGGAGTGGGTTCGCCCAAGTAATCAAATCCTGTCCAAATAAATTCTCCTAAATTATGGGGTGTTTTTTCCAATGCTTCAAATTCAATATCCGGGGGATAAGCCCATGGGGGACCAATAAAATCATAACTGGTTATTTCCAAAGACTCGTGTTTGACGTATTTCTCAATGGGCAAATGATAGGTTCCTCTGCTACTTACGGTACTAGAAGTTTCGGATCCATAAACAATCCAGTTGGGATGTTTTTCCAATACTTCCTCATATTTTCGAGGCTTGTAATTCCACCCTACCAAATCAATAGCATCAGCCATACCGTTTTCCATGGGTATTCGATATTGGTTAAAGCCAGCCGTTGTAGGTCTTGTGGTGTCTTCGTCTTTACATATTGCCACCAGACTTTGAGCGATTTCAGTGCCTATTGTGTTTTGGGATTGCTCTAAAATTTCATTTCCAATACTCCACATCACAACAGAAGGGCTATTTCTAAAAGTACGGATCATATCACGTAAATCTTGCTCGTGCCAGTCGTCAAAGTGTTTGCTATAATCGTTTTCCACTTTTGCCATTTGCCAAACATCAAAAGCTTCTACCTGTATCATCAAGCCCATTTTGTCGCAAAGCTGCACTTGCTCGGGAGAAGGAGGATTGTGGCTTGTGCGAATGGCATTTACACCCATGTCTTGCATAATTTCAAGCTGACGTTCTGTTGCGCGTGTGTTTACGGCTGTTCCCAGTGGACCCAGATCGTGGTGTAAGCAAACCCCTTTAAAACGGGTTTTTTTGCCATTGAGTTTAAAACCAAAATCAGCACCATATTCGATAGTTCTTATACCAAAAGTAGTATTATAACGGTCCAAAACCTTGTTGCCCTGTATGATAGTCGTCTTAGCTGTGTATAAGTTTGGCGTATCTAAGTCCCAAAGCATAGGCGCTTCTATAGTAGTGGTTTGAACTGCTTCCACGATACTGTTTTGTTTTGTTTGAACTAATACGCTATTTGTTTTGGCTACTTCCCTATTGTTTGGATCAAAAATAGTAGTTTGTATGCTTACTTCTTTATCCTCGCTTGCGATGCTTTCAATCTCGGCCAGAATATTGATTGATGCCTCATTTTCAGAAATGCTTGGGGTTGTGATAAAAGTACCCCACTTAGCAACATGAATTTCATTGTTTATTTCCAACCAAGTATTGCGATAAATACCGGCACCTGGATACCACCTAGAAGAAAAGTCTTCGGGAGCTAACTGAACAGCGACGATATTGGTTCCACCATAATTTAGATGCGGACTTAAATCCACTGAAAAACCAATATAACCGTATGGGCGCTCACCAATCATGTTGCCGTTAAGCCAAATTTTCGCATTGTTCATGGCTCCATCAAAATGAAGCGTTATGTGCTTGCCCTTTGCGGTATTTGGTATATCAAATTGTTTGCGATACCATCCAACACCATGAAAGGGCAAACCGCCACTCCTTGCGTTAAAGGAACTATCAAAGGGGCCTTCAATAGCCCAATCGTGCGGTAGTGTGATATCTCGCCAAGAAATATCGTCCAAATCGGTGTTTTGAGCTCCGTCAACATCGCCTTTGTGGAATTTCCAGCCGTCATTGAAGGAAACAGGGTTGGTGCTGTCTTCATTACTACATGAGACAGTTAAAATTATCAGTACAAATAAAAAAAGTTTAGTCGCTTTCATTGTTCCTTAATCTTTTGGTTTCGGAAAAGGCTGTGCCTATTCTGGTTTAAAATTAGCGTTGTGCTCCGCTTGGCTTTCAACGGTATATCTAACTATTTGTGGAGTATCCTTGCCCCTCGCTTCCACTATAGCGGTTCGCCAAAGGCTTCTCATTTCCTCTAGTTTGGCAGTATAGGTTGTATTTGCAGCCAAATTAAATTGTTCATCGGCATCATTGCTAAGGTCGAAAAGTTCTTCATATACGGGCTGCTCGCCTTCAATGGGTGTATTGATAAAGGATTGATAAACTGCAATTTGTGGATCGTGATTTGCATATAGCATGCTCGTCAAGTTAACATTGAATTTTTTTGCGGTATCAATTAAGTACTTGGCAGAAAAGTTTTCGTTTTTGTAGTAGCGTATGTATTTCCACCGTTTGTCTTGTACTGCCTCACAACGCGGGTTTCCAAAATGGGTAGACCATAAGTTTTCAGTAAACAAATAATCTCGAACAGCAATATCATCACCATCAATAACATCATTTAAAGGTTTACCCTGATATGTTTTAGGGATAGGAATAGCAGCATATTGTAGCATGGTTGGGGCTATATCAATGGTTTGTACCAGTTGATTTGACCGAACACCCCTTCTTTTTTTAGACGCATTTGGATTGTAAATAATCATGGGAACTTTCGTGTTTACTTCGTAACAGAGTGCCTTTCCTCCCAATCCATATTCTCCCCAAAAAATGCCATGATCGGAAGTAAAAATAATGATGGTATTTTTATCAAGATTTAATCGCTTGAGAGTCTCTCTAAGGTTCCCAACAAGACCATCAATACCCGTTACGGCTTGCATATTTCGAATCATGCGCTCGCGTAGCGTGTTTTCGTTATCAACAAAATCATAAATATCTTGTCTGTCTGCTGCGTGCAATACATCTGCAGGGAGTTTTGGTGTTTTTATATCTGCCTTGGCAACATAATGCTTGGGTAGGGGGATTTCCAAATCTCGGTACAGGGTTTTGTAGGTATCTGGGTCTGCTGGAAGCATTTTCATAGTACTGGTACTTGCTCCATGGGGCAAGTTGAAATTGATACTCATACAAAAGGGCTTGTCTTTGGGAATACTATTTAAAAAATGCTTTGCTCCTTTGAGCTTGTGTTCGTTACTGAAAAAGTCGGTGACCCCTTCCTCTAAAATCTCAACTTGTGTGTTGTTTTTAGCTCCCTTGAAAATTTCGTGTCGGTCTTTGGGGTAGAAAGTGAGGTGTCCATGACCCGCATACCAATAATCAAAAGATGCTTCCATCACGCCCGATTTATATCCGCCTACTCCAATGGGAACATGATTTTTACCAATATATCCCGTATAATAGCCATTGTTACGAAGCACTAAAGGGTAGGAAGTATTCCAAGCAGCTTCAGACACGCTTGTTCCTGAGTTAAAATTTACATTGTGTTTTCGCTCAAACTGACTCAAAAGAATAGAAGCTCTACTTGGCGTACAAATAGCGCTTGTAACGTAGGCATTTGTAAACAGTATTCCTTCTTCTGCTAATTTGTCAATATTTGGGGTTTGGATTAATTTGTTTCCTGTGGCTCCAAGCAAGTCATATCGGTGGTCGTCCGTAAGAATAAAGATGATGTTTGGTCTTGCTGGGGCTGTTCGTTGAGCAAGAAGTAGCGTGCTAAAACAAACAAAAAACAGGGACAAGAAACAGCTGTTTTTAAAAAGGAGTGCAATGAACGGATTTCGATTAATCATAGTACTGTTGTTCTTTTTTGGAAAGCGACTTTTTTCTGATATGCTTCGTGTTAGCTTCCTCTTTTTTAACATTTTTTAAATGCGGGTCTATCCAAAGAGGTGATTCCAGTTCGCTGTTCCAATTTTCATACAATTTAAGCAATTGAGCGACAATGGCTGGATGTTTAGTAGCAATATCGTTGACTTCCATTTCATCTTGTTCCAAATCAAAAAGCATGGTCTTATTTTTATACGCACTTTTGATGAGCTTAAAGTTGCCTTTTCTAATGGCATATTCTTCCCCATTAGCTACACGCCAAAATAGGGGTCTTTCTGTATTTTGGCCATTGGCTGCGCTTAAAAAAGGCAATAAATTTATGCCGTCCAACGCATCAGATGCATTTGACTCAAGGCCCGCCGCAGCAATGCATGTTGCAAATAAGTCAAGGGAAATAATAGGTTCTGAATAGGTTTTACCCTTAGGCAACTTAGCAGGCCAAGAGAGTGCAAATGGCACCCGAATTCCTCCTTCAAAAAGCATTCCTTTGTGCCCTCGATATGGATTGTTGTTGGCTGCATCAAGTCGCCCTCCGTTATCACTAATAAAAATTATCATAGTATTGTCTCTGATGCCCATTTTAGTTAAAAGTGCATCAATTTTACCAACACCGCTGTCAATACCGGCTATCATAGCACCATATACACTTCGCTTTCCAAACTCTATGTGTGCTGTTTTATTTAAATATTCTATAGTAGCGTGGTCTGGGCTATGGGGTGCATTGTAGGACAAATACATAAAGAATGGCTTATCTCCATTATTTTTAATATTTGATAAGGCTTCTTGAGTAAAATCATCTGTCAAATAAGTAAGTGCGCTAGCGGGAATTTTGGTATCATTACGCTGTACATACATGCGATTGTTATTTTGAGGCAAACCCCAGAAATTCATGTGCCCGCCCGAAAAGCCAAACCACTTGTCAAAGCCTCGATGGTGTGGCAAAAATGAGGGGTGATCGCCCAAATGCCATTTTCCAATAGCGTAGGTATTGTACCCAGCTTCTTTCATTTTGTGTGAAAGAAAGACCTCATTAATAGGAGTACCCATAGTATCATCTTCTGGCGCAAAAGGAACATTGTGTTCATGTCCAAAACGCTGTTGATAGCGACCTGTCATAATTCCTGCACGAGAAGGACTGCAGTACGGATGCGACACATATCCGTTTGTAAACACAATTCCCTGCTTTGCAATATTGTCAATATTGGGTGTTAAAATATCCTCAGAGCCATTAAAGCCAACATCTTTAAAGCCTTGGTCATCGGTTAAGACCAAAATTATATTAGGTTGTTTGTTAGAGGATGGAGTTACATTTTTTTGATCCGATTGACTAGTAGTACAAGCAACCACTAAAAAAAAAGCCGAATACAAAAAAAGTTTATTCATAAAATCATCTGTTTACTTCAAAAAAAGCTCTATTACAGGCACTTCTAAACTAGGTACTTTAACTGGAATATTAATTTTAAGACCCGTATCACCTTCATTTACATCATCAAGCCAAGCTCCTTTTTGGGTTCCAAGTTTTAGTTCAGAGGCGTCATTTAGTAGCTGCGCATACTTAACCTTGCCTGCTAGGCCAGGAAGATATAGCGTTTTAAACGGCCACTCCAATACATGTACATAAAGCCTGTTGGTTTTTGGGTTATAGGTAAGCAAGCAATTGTCTGGGGTTTCAAACTCATCCGGAGCTGCTGTGCAGGCATATATAGAACGACTGTTGTATTTCATCCACTCCTGAGTGGCTTCCAAACGTTCAACAGCCTCGGATTGAATAACGCCCCTCGCTGTTGGACCAACATTTAAAAGAAGGTTACCACCTTTACTCACCGTTTCAATTAACATGACTATTGTTTGTCTTGGGCTTTTCCAACTGTACTGATCTCTATGATATCCCCAAGACCCAGAAAAGGTCTGGCAAGTTTCCCATGGCACCTTGTCTCCTTTGTAAGTAACCCAATTCCGAGGCATAAATTGCTCAGGACTCTTATAATCCCAGCCGCCTTCTTCTTCCAAATCCAGTCTGTCGTTTAATATGATTTGCGGTTGCAGTTTACGAATTTGATTGTATAAATCCTCAGAATTCCAATACGCTTTTCCTTTACCATTTTTTTTGTGAGGATACGAAAAGTCAGCAAATAAAACGTCTATTTGACCATAGTTGGTCATAAGCTCCGTTATTTGGTTTTTTAAAAATTTTTGAAATTTCTTCTTATCTCGATTTTTATCATTTGCAATTTCTGACTGATTGTTTCTCTCCGGATGAATATGTTCGTTAACTAAAAAGTCCGGATGGTGCCAATCAATAAGAGAGTAATACAATCCAATCCGGATACCCTCCGCTCTGAAGGCATCAATTAATTCTTTTAACAAATCCCTTCCAATGGGTGAGTTAGTGACTTTATAGTCAGAGTATTTAGTGTCATACATTGCAAATCCATCGTGGTGCTTGGCTGTAAATACTACGTATTTCATTCCTGCATTCTTAGCAAGTAGGGCCCATTCTTTTGGATTGTATAAATCTGGATTGAAGTATTCTACATATTTTTCATAATTTTTCTTAGAGATTTGCTCATTACTCATCACCCATTCGTGACGGGCTGGCAAAGCATACAACCCCCAATGGATAAACATGCCAAATCGAGCCTCACTCCACCACTGCATCCGATCAACTTTATCTGATGTTAGTGCAAAGTCATTACTGTTTTGTGAAAATAAAAGCGAAGTAAATAATAAACATAGGATAAAGAAGCTACTAAAATATTTCATTTCATAAAAATTATATGAGCAAATTTAGTTTGCTTTAAGGAATAGTGACAACATATATGTTCAATGTTATACTACAAATGTTTAGTCTCATATTTAGTTAAACTGGAAAGTATAAATTAAAAACTTAGTTGCGACCCTAAGTACTAGTCAAAAACCTTTTAAAATGGCTGGTGGAATCAATTGAATTGTTTTCAAAACCATCTCTATAAATTTTTATATAAACTTAAAGATTTAATTCAAAACAAATTGACATATTTTGGGTTTTATTTAATACATTTAAATAATGAAACTTTTATTTCTTAGCATCGCTACATTGCTTCTTATGCCCTCCGCAATTTCTCAAGAAATTGAAATTTTTGGGCATAGAGGTGCTAAAGGTCTTGCGCCAGAAAACACGGTGCTATCTGTGCAAAAAGCGCTCGCTTTTGGCGTTGACGGTATTGAGATCGATGTGTTTCGTTGTCTTAGTGGAGAAATTGTTGTTTTTCATGACAAAACACTTCATAAATTAACCAACGCTAGTGGAGAAATTGAAAAGAAAACGTTGGCAGAGCTTCATACGTTAAAAGTAATGGGAAGTGAACCTATACCAACTCTTGACAAAATCATTGACGCTATAAATGGAAGCGCTCGACTTAACATTGAACTTAAAGGAAAAAACACCGCAAAGGGAGTTTTAGATATAATAAAAAAAGCCATTGTATATGTTATAAAGATGATTATATTTTGATTGCCTGGATTTTACAGAAGTACTAAAAGCCAATCCTGAGTAACCTTCTTTAAATACATAAAAATAATTTTCAAATAATGGTTTTTGAAGTAAGTTTCGGCCTATTTCGCTCAAAGCATCAATTGATTCTTTGTAGCGCCCTGTATTCACTAAAACCATACTCATTTTTAATTTAGCATCATTAATCAAAATCTTATTGTTTAGCTGCTCAGCAAGTTCAATATTCTTTTCAATATATTTTAATGAGTTATCAAAATTGTAGTATTGATACAGCTTAAAAAGTTCATTATTGACTCTAATTTTTTCTTCGAAAGCATTGGTTTTAAAACTGCCCTCTAACACTCTTTTTATTTGATTCTCTTTTGCCTTATCAAATACTTTTTGTTTTTCCATCTTATGTTCAAGAACATTAAGCAAAGAGTCGATATTCTGACAAAAAGCGAATTCTTGAAATAGAAAAAAAGATGTTATAAAAAATAAAAATTTCAAATTGATAATAGTTTAATATTACTAAAGATATTGACAAATATAAAATTTAAAGAATCTAATAAAACAAAAAAGCCGAAACTTTCGTTTCGGCTTTCTATGTACACCCGATTGAGCTTTTTTCGAAACAAACCCTTAGTTTTTTAAAAATTTTTGGGGATCCAAAATTTCAAAAGCTATAAAAATTTACATTTTTAATCATGTCACTTTTTTAAGAGTTTTTGATAATTTATTTGACCTGAGTTGTTTGTAATCATGACTAAATATATGCCAGATTCTAGATTTGTAATATCAATTATTTTGTCTTCTGTTTTTTTAATTAGAACTCCTCTAAAATCAAAAATTTGAGTCGAAACATCCAGTGGATAATTAATTGTAAAAAAATCTTTACTTGGATTTGGCAGAATAGTTATCTTAAAAATATCTGTTTCATTGGTTGTTAGTACCTGATTAACTGCATTTGTAGCATTTAGTCTGCCATGACCATAATATTTATCCCAACCTGAAATATCCTCGCCAGGATTTCCGACCTGATCATCTGCAGAATTGGTTAGATAATTTTTCAATTCGTCAATTGTAAGAGTTGAATTAAGAGATAATAATAATGAAGCTACCCCAGCAACAAGTGGTGTTGCTTGTGAAGTACCACTCCAATAATTGTAACCAGAGTCTGATGAAGATGATGCTCCAGCTATTTGCAATCCAGGGGCTACTAAATCAATGTGATCCCCAAAATTACTTCCTGAAGAAGACCCATCTTCAAAAGTCCAATTAAAAGGGGAAGCGCGATGGTCTCTTGGATCAGTGGCTCCTACTGCTATCGCTTTTTCGAAACCTGCAGGGTAGTAAGTGGTTTCGTTATCATAATTCATCATGCAAGCAACAAAAACAACATTATTATTGTAACAATAATCTACAGCGTTCTTTAAAGATTCAGAATAACCACTCCCACCAATTGAAAAGTTAATAACCTTAGCTCCATTGTCCACGGCATAATAAATACTTTCAATCATAGCACTATATGAACCTGAATTGTTTTCGTCTAATGCTTTTACGACCATAATTTTAGAATTCCAGTTAACGCCAGAAATGCCAAATGAATTATTCCCTGTTGCCATAGCAATCGAACCTACATTTGTTCCATGACCATGGTCATCCGAAGGATTGTTATCATTGTTTATGAAATCCCAACCGTTTACATCGTCAATAAAGCCGTTTCCATCATCGTCAATATTGTTGCCAATTATTTCATCATCATTAACCCAAAATCTACCCTGCAAATCTTCATGAGTCATATTCATTCCAGAGTCTATCACAGCAACAATAAGTTCTTCATCTCCCGTAGTGTAATCCCAGAGGCCTTCAATATTTATGTCAGCACCCGTAACAGAAACAATGTTCATCTCTGTCATAAAATTTGTATTAAAACTTCCATCGTTTTTTAAAGAATACTGAAGGTTAAAATAATTATCGTTTGGAGAAACCTGAACTCCAGAACCGTAACCAATAAAGTCTTGTTCAACAAACTCATATTTTCCAGATCTTTTATAAGTTGATAAAACAGAATCTATTGAAATATTTTTAGGGAAGGTTAATTTGAACAATCTGTTATTTGAATCTATTTTAAGTTCCCTAATTGTAGGGGTAATGTTTTTATTGATTTGATTAAATTCAGAATTTAACTCAAAATTTTTAGTGTTAAAATTGTTAGATGTTTTTAATTTTAAAATAATTGAATGCTCATCATCTTGTGAATACACACTTAACACTAACAAACAATTAAAGAACATAAACAAAAAAATTTTCATATGATTAATTTTTAATGAAATTACAGAAAATTATCGAACTCCCGAGTTGAACCAAAGTATTAACTTTATATATCTCGAAATGAGTAAGTTAGAGTTATCGAATAAAAAAACGGAAGACAATCTTTCGAATGACTCCCGTCAAGTACACCCCATTGCGCTATTTTCGAAACAAAACCTCTGTTTTTTAAACAAACTTTT
>ERZ887849.2654-NODE-2654-length-14436-cov-58.123496_pt1 | contig 14436 bp, 5 predicted proteins | sample MGYA00521267_ERZ887849 | MGnify/ENA primary metagenome ERZ887849 (study PRJEB32303, sample SAMEA104408601) | aquatic metagenome | biome: Brackish water; feature: Pelagic; material: water | place: Baltic Sea | collected 2014-06-06T16:11:00 | depth 2,863 m ... | reverse complement strand
GTTGTTGTACCACCGGTTGTTGTACCACCGGTTGTTGTACCACCGGTTGTTGTACCAGCAGGAGCAGGTGCCGGAGCAGGTGCTGCCGTACCGACAGTTCCGTTGCTGATCGCTGTTTCCAGAGCAGTAATCACAGCAGGAGCTGTGACTGCCGGGACAACGACTGCCTCAGGAGTGAGGTCAATCAGCGTGGTGGCAGAACCACTTCCTGCGACGGTCACCGTCAGGGTCTCGCCCTGAATGAAACCGCCATTGCCGACGATTGGTCGAACGACGAAGTCAAATCCACCGGCTGGTACGAGACCACCTGGAGGATCAAGTGCCACCTGAAAATTCTTGTTGCTCTGATCGGTGGTAATGACAGCCGTTCCGGCTGCTGGCCCACCATCGAGCGAAGCAAAACCATGGATGATCAGGCGATTATCAGTCAGGATTTCCACAGCCTCAATGACAACTTGACTACCCACATGAGGTAGTGGAGGTGCCGGAGCATTAATGGCAAGGCTCGAGGTAAGGGTCTGCAGTCCATCACTGGAAATCGCAAACACCTCAACGTGGTCGTTAGCTTCGTCCACGTTATCCAGGCTGGCTGGACTAATGGGCCGATTGGCAATGTCAAAGCCCGGTACCGGGACAATGTCGACAGTCGCTCGACCAATCTCGATCCGAGTTCCGTCGACTTTGACCAACTGAGCAATGACGAAAGCTCCGATATCAGGTGTTCCATCAGCTTTCGTCAGATTGCCTTCGACAATCCATCGATTGCCTTGACGGTACAGTGCTTCAGCGACGGTAAGCGTCAACTCTCCTACAGCCGGAGCTGGAGCTGGAGCCGGAGCTGGAGCTGGAGCTGGAGCCGGAGCTGGAGCTGGAGCTGGAGCTGGAGCCGGAGCTGGACCAGTTGTTGTACCACCGGTCATTGCACCACCAGTTGTTGATGCAGGAACGTTCGTACCGGAATTCACAGCTGACATCAGATCATTGAGCTGCCTCATTCTTGCGTTTCGGCGTACATTAATGTCGGACAGCTGAGTATTCTGCTGCTCAGGAGTAATGGCTCCGCTGTTAAGCTGAGCATTCACGGACTGAGTTTCCGCATTGAACTGAGCCTGATCCTGATTCATCTGCTGATTCAGCTGATTCATCTGCGCATCTTTGGCTCGAGCGAGCTGATCGCCAGTCATTGCACCACCAGTTGTTGTGCCACCAGTTGTTGCACCACCAGGAAGAGTCGGACTGTCGCCCGGTGTCACGGGCAGTGAAGCGATCTGCACAGCACCGTCGTTGAACAGAATGCGTTCAACGTCGACCAGCACATTGATATTCTGACTCCCATTCAGTCCTGGTCCTGTGACCTGAACGACTCCGTCGCTGTACTTCAACACTTCATACTGAGGTGTGTTGCCTTCGTAGACAACCCACGCGTCGTCACCGGCACCGCCGAATACGAAGTTGTTACCCAGAGGAGCATAGAATTCGTCATCGCCGCCTTTCGCATTGATGATGTCATTGGCTTCGGTACCCGTCAGCCATTCTGATGCGTCAGTGCCGACAATTGTTGCACCACCGGTCATTGCACCACCAGTTGTTGTACCACCGGTTGTTGTACCACCGGTTGTTGTACCGCCAGTTGTTGCACCACCGGCAGTCGCCTGCGCAACAGATCCGGCATTACTATTCGACGATCCCGATTTCGGGGTAGTCACACCGATTCGATCTGTGAACATTGGGAATGCGACACTGGTCCCTTGAGCACCGGTGGCTTCCAGCACAACCATGTTGTCCAGAGCTACGCCGTTCGGGCCGGAGTTGTGTCCATCAGGCACAGGAAGTTCAGGATGATCGAACGGAGCCGCACGCAGCCGCACGCGTTCGTCTGTCAGGGTTCGCATGAATGCGGCAACCTGAGCAATTCGCTCTGGCTTCCCTTCCAGTTGACCGATCCGATGGATGTCATCATCAAGATGCTCATTATTCGGGAAGTCGCCGCCACGTACGTAGAAGTTTACGGCATCCTCCAGAGTGGCATAGTTGCCGGTGTGGAAATACGGAGCGGTCAGCTCCACGTTTCGCAGAGAGGATGTCTTGAAGTGGCCTTCCACCTGGGGAGGCAGATTGAAGTCTGTTCGCAGTCCTGGCCACTGCTGGCCTGCAGCAACCCGCTGATTTTCAGTGGTCACACCTGCTGCAAGTTTTGAAAGGGAAATTGGACCGAACGGAAGGTCCATACGGCCAATACCAGCATCCAGACTCTGATCCTGAACGCCGATGTTGTAGAAGCCGTCGTCGTACAGCCCTTCAGAGGCGTTCGGGAGACTCATCGCTTCAACGGGGTCACCGATGCTGCTCCATGTGCCGCCCGCAAACATTGGTCCGTGATGACATGATGTGCAGCTAAGTCCACCACTCATGAACCGGTTGAAACCCTCCTTTTCATCAAAGGTCAGTTGTGTTTCCTCGCCGCGAACGAATTTGTCAAAACGACTCTGATCGGAAATCAATGTTCTTTCGTACGCCTGCACTGCCAGACCAAAGAAGAGCGCGAAGTTGGCTTCCATCTGAGTCTGGCCAGCCACTTCTCCGCCTGCATAGTTCCAGAACTGCGGCTTAAATGCCTGCCGAATCAGCTCTGCGTAGGACTTATTCAGACCCACACCGTTCGCTGCAACCAACGACGCCAATACGCTGTCACTGGCATGTACCTTCTGCAATCCCAAAGGACGTATGCTGCCATCCAGCATTTTCTTGCCAAGCTCCGGGAGGCTTCGAGCCCCATTCGGACCATGGGCCATTTCCATACTGCTCCCCACAGGGCCTACGGCCTGAGAAGCCAGAGACGAATAATCGATCAGGAAGTTCGTATTCTTGCGGACAACGCCGTTGTTGTTCTCCCACACACCCGCATCCGGGTCCTGAGTTCCGAAGATGTTTTCACCGTTGAAGAAGCGGTTAGCACGTCCGTCCCAGAACTGACGAGCATAGAATGCAGCATTGATGACTGTCGGCGCGTTGCGATGTGCCACCTGACGCGTTCGCGACTCTACGGTTCCATTGAGTGTGAATTTTCCCACCAGCTCCTGAACGGTCGGCGCTTCACCAAGGTCTTTACCAGGAGGATTCACCCCGACGTGATTTTCCTGAACAACACCCTGAGATCCCACGATGTCGTTCAGACGACCATCATTCTCCACGAAATCCGCCAGCGTTAATTCGCGATTGCCGCCGCTGGCCAGCTGATTCTTTGTACGCCAGTCCGCACCGCCAAAGTTATGGCAGGTTGCACAGGCGGTCTTGTTATCGGCTCCGACCTGAACATCCCAGAACAGGGCTTTCCCCAGCTGAATGGCGGCCGTTTCGTCCTGAATCACGATTTCATTAACCGTTCCTAATTTCGTGAAGGAACGATCGACGACGACAGGAACCGGCAATGAGCTCTTATCGAGTACAAACTCCTTGAGTGCCTCAAGGTCTAACTGCCCGAAGGCCCCTTTCAGAAAACCTTCGGGATGAGCCGCAGATTTTACGATCACTTCCAGATTGTTTTTCTTCAGGGCATCAAGGAACTTCTCGGTTACATCCTGCCCCGTCAGAGCACCCGCCCATTCCGGCGAAGCCTCTGCCAACGCGTTTTCCTCCGGCTCAACAAACGGCGCTGCTTCTGTGATCGCCGTCAGAACATTGCCGTTCAGTGTCGCATAAACATCACCTGTCACTGTGTCGCGGATCTCAACAGCAGAGACCTGGTTCGCCTCGAGGAGCCCGGCAATCAGGATCTCAGCATCAAAAGAAGCTCCTGTTACGAGCAACTCTGCCTCTCCTGAAATAATCACTCCATTCGCGTCTCGTATGTCCAGACCATCAGTGAGTCGCAGGCTGGCTGAAGTTTCAAACTCCACTTCACCATTCTCGTTCTCATCGAGTTCCTGTTCCGCTTCTGTGGGCTGTCCGCCCGGATTAATCCCCGAACGGAGTGAGTTGGATTCCTGCAAGTGCCGCTTCGCCAGTGACTGTTTTTCCTTATCCTGACGCTTATGAATTTCCGTCATCTGTCGATGAAGGCCTTCAATCGCCTGATGATTGACCGGCAATGTCGCTGCTGTTGACTGAATCTTCCTGTTCAGACTTTCGCGTTGAATTTCATGCTGTTTCAGAAGTTGCTCCAACTCCTGCTGCTGTCGTTGCAGAGTTGTCTGCAGCGTCTGCTGTGGATTTGTGGTCTGCTGACCATCGCTCGTGCCTGCAAAAGACAATAGCGAGGCAGAGAAAGTTGCGGACAGAAGCAGGGTTGACCATGCCTTCCGTCGACTTTTTCTCGAACTCATAACAAAGTTTCCTAGTGTAAAGGCGTTAGATGAAACCGGTCAGAGTTGCCAACGACTGATTGGTTTTTCAGACAAGAAGGTCACTCAGACAAGAAGGTCACATTGCGGAAATGCAGAATGTGCCTTTCGAGCGTTGTCTAAGTTAGGTGTCCCGACGACCTTTAGCCGCAGCTTTTCCCTTAAATGCGCAACCTGCCTCTGTGGCAAATTTCAGTCAGCATGCCTAACTTGCAGATCCATTTTTGTTGCGCCCAGCTTTCCCTATTTCGCGGCCGGTGATCCCGCTCGGATGCTCTGGGCGTCTCGGATTCAGCTTCGTGCACACGTGCACGGCATGTAATTGTTACCGTTGGTATTTACTCGGCCGTGAGGGTTTTCACTCGATTGCCTGACGCGAAGGGAGCATTGAACGGTGACATATGCCGAATGTCAGCAGTCCGACAAAAGAATGCCAAACAAGGGGGACGTTTCACTGGCAATCCGTGTTGTTGGGTGAAATCAAGTTGCCATAGATTGTGAGGCTTACTCACCGAACGAGCTCTGGGATTCCTGCTGCAACAGGTTGTCTCTGGATTCGCGGCATCGCGACCAGGAAAACCATCAACGGCCAAGACATGTCATCTGACCCACCAGTAAAGCGACGAAAGAAAAGAGATACTGAAAGAGGCAACTCTTCTCAGCATTATCTGATCGCGACGTGCTTTCTGTCGGGTGTGGTCGCTGTCATGGTTCTGCCGTTGGATAAGGTCCGTTTTGGTGGTGCCTGGATTGCTGATACTGCGGAGCAGTCAGCCCCTGCCGAGCCAGAAAATTTCACGGATTCGTTCTGGAATAATTCTCGTCCTTCACGAGGGAATGTCGGAGGTTTGAGCAGAGCTCATCGAGACCAAACTGAAGACGAATTTGGATCAGACTTCAGTCCGGGATTTGACAGCAGCCCGGCCGAAGATTTCGAAGCGATGCGTTTGCGAGACGATGCCGAGGATCTGAATGATCGCGCTGAGCCGTTGTTTGGTGACCGAAGATTAGCCCCACGCGAACGAAGCAGTCGTTCGCCAGGTCCAACTGTGAGTCCTGCCTCCTGGCAGGATCAATCACCTCTGGAAGTTCCTGCGCCCCCGGCCGCTGTATTCTCGGGGTCTGTCATTTCTCAACCTGCTTTTCCGGCCCCAAGAGCATCATCAATCATTCAGCCAGGTCCAGCCACAGCTCAGAATTTTTCGGGAGGTGGTGCGGCGGCGGACTCGGCTCGAATCGTCTTCAATTTTTCTGGTGCTCCGTGGTCTCTGGTCCTGCAGAAACTGGCCGAAGAGGCTGGCTATGCACTGGAAATGAAGACCAATCCCGCCGGTGTTTTCACGTACACGGATCCCGCTGGCCACAGCGTGGCGGAAGCGATTGACATCGTCAACGGATTCCTGATCCGTGAAGGGTTTATTCTGCTGCGTCACGGTCAGCTGATGCTTTTGGTTTCCGTCGATGATGTGCCCACGCATCTGGTCGAGCGACTGACTGAAGAGGAGCTGAAAAACCGAGGACGATTTGAACTGGTGTCTGTCGAAGTCGCGATTAATGAAGCGTCAGCCGGAGATCTGGCGACCGAGCTTGAGCCTCTGCTGACGAAACTTGGAAAGATCATTCCTGTGGCTTCCGCAAATCGCATGGTGGTTACTGATCTGCGAGAGCGGCTGCAGGAGGTTCTCGGACTGATCAAAACCGGAGATATTGAAACCGCCAATATTCGCAGCGAAGTGATTACGCTCAAGAACACGAGTGCTGAAGATGTTGTCAAATCACTCCAGCAAATGCTGGGCAATTCCGTCGCTGTGGCCGCCAATGGCACGAGTGGTCGTGGCAGTGCGGCCAGCAACGGGGCTCCTGTAGTTTCCGTTGCGGAAACCAACTGCGTTATCATTCGCGGACGAGAACCCGCGCTGCAAAAGATTCGCGATCTTGTCTCTGATCTCGATCGCCTTCCGGCTCAGGTTCATATTCAGGCGATGCTGGTTGAAGTTGAACTTTCTGATACAGACGAGTTCGGCGTTGAACTGGGTATACAGGACAGTCTGTTGTTTCGACGCAGCGTGGTGGACGATGTGTTGACAGTGACCGACTCCATCTCTGACCCGGCCACCGGAATCGTGACCACTACACAGCGAATCGTAAATCAAATGACCAATCCGGGATTCAATTTTAATAATGTCCCGATGGGAAACAATACGGCCGCCAACCCCAACCAATTCGCGGGACAGGCGCTGTCCCATCTCAGTGTTGGCCGTATGAACCCGGAAGAAGGTTATGGTGGTCTTGTACTGGCCGCTGGCAACGAATCGCTCAGCGTACTCCTGAGAGCACTCAAGGCGAATCGCAAAGTCAATATTCTGAGCCGACCAACAATTCGCACGGTTCACAATCGCAAAGCTTCAATCCAGATGGGTTCACAGGTGCCTGTTGTGGACGGCGTGTCTTTGGGCCCTACCGGAACAGCCAACCCCGTTGTCCGCCAGGATAAGGCCGGAATCATTCTGGAAGTGACTCCCAAGATTTCAGACACCGGAGTTATCTTCCTGGATGTGAAGGCAGAGAAAAGTGAATTCCGTACCGGCCCTGGTTCCGGTACTCCGATCTTCACGGACGCGACCAACGGCAACGTGATTGAAGCGCCAATCAAAGACATTACCGAAGCCATTGCCACCGTCAACATCACCAGTGGTCAGACTGTGGTGCTCGCCGGCATGATCACATCGGGCGAAGTTGAGGCGGTGCGGAAGATTCCGATCATCGGAGACTGGCCGATCGTGGGTCCGTTGTTTCGTTACGAATACTACACCCATCGCCGCAAAGAGCTTCTGATCTTTTTGACTCCCGAGATCATCTATACCGACGATGATGCGCGTCGCATTTCTCAGAGGGAAATTGAACAATCAAAAATCGACGTGATGTCACTTCCGAATGTGATGACCCGCCCTCATGAAATGCTTTCCGATCCGGAGATTCTCTTTAACGACGCTCAGCCTCCTGCACCCGGTTTCAAACCGATGAATGACTGGTACTTCCCGACCTTACGAAAATTGGGGAAATCGAAAGAAGAAAATGCGCCCGTCCCTGATCGCACGGCCGCCATTGATCAGTTCCTGACACCACGAGTCACCACCGGACATTCCTTCGGATCCTGGTCGGGCGGAATGTCGACCGGTGATATGCCGCCGACAGAAACTTCAGGCAATCAAAACGCCTATGCACCGGGCAACTCGGGCTCGGGCGAAATTGAATACTACCAGTCGTCACCGGAGTTTATTCCTCCGCAAATGTCATCAGGATCCGGCACGAACTCTTCGCGCGGAGGATTTCCACGATGATCTTCATGAACACTGCCCCACAGTCAGCTGTCGAACCGGAAACAACCCCGGACCTTTGCCGGAGTCTCATTTGTCCGGCTCGGAAGGCATCGATTCACTCGGGCCTGACACATCTCCTGTGGCTCATGCTCTGTGGAAGTATGCTCTGCGGGTGCACAATGCTGAATGAAAATGTGCCGCTGCTGAAGAAGTCGAAGAAGTCGAAGAAGTCGGCTCCTGTACAAACAATTTTGACGATGTGGACCTTCTCTTCAGAGGAAGAGCCGGACGGTTCCAAAACTCCAGGCTTCGTTGGCAAAGTGCTGTTTTTCGCCGCGGGTTCCGACAAACCAATCTCGGCAAGCGGTCAAATTGAAATTCAAGTGTATGAGCAGCAAGGCGAACAGTGGCAGCTGCGCAGGAAATTCCTCAGTGAGCCGGATGTCTGGAAACGCAACGAACGCCAGACAGCTCTCGGAACCGTTTATAATGTGTTTGTCCCCCACGACACCACACTTAATCAAAGATATTCGTTGGTCTTAAAGTATCGAAGCTTGGCCGGACAGTTAGTGTCGTCTCCCCATGCTCAACTTCCTTAATCGCTAAATACCTAAACTTAATAATGTCAACATCACATCCAATTCTCATACCTGCTGCAGAAGAGTTTTCCTCTCTCTACTATGAGACGTCTTTCGAATGAAATTGGCACTCTCTACCACTCCCCCTGCTGCAGAAGAGTTTCCCTCTCTCTGTTGTGATCCCGGGACTGCGCCTCTGAAAGACAGTACGACACGCGGTTTAGCTGAACGCGTGACGTACATTTGTAACATTATCTTGATGACCTGCCTGCTCTGCAGTGTTGTCTCAGTTTCCACGGTACAGGCAAAGGGGCAGGAACAACAAGCGGATTCTTCCTCGCCGTCGGTCAAGTATGTTTCCAATGGTCAGTTTTCGATTCCGTTTGAGATCGACCCCGTTAATGAGCCACGCCTGAAAGCTGTTCTTTTATTGCAGGATCGAGAGACAGGCGGATGGAACATCTGGAAGAAAGAGGCCGCTTCCCAAAAGATGTTTTCTTTGACCGGAGTGAAGGATGGGGAATACCGTCTGGCGGTTCGTTCTTTATACGACGACGATCCTGGAGCCATTGAGCGAATTGATATTCCGAGTGGTCCGGAGCTGGTGGTTGTTGTGGATTCGCGTGCTCCAGCGCTGGCCCTGACCGGGTGGAATGAAGCTCAGATCGAGTGCGTTATTGCTGAACGTTATCCGGACCCTGCCAGCATTCGAGTTTTCTCGGTGCCGTCTGCGCCAGGAAAGTCGCCTCAACAGCTTGCAGCGAAAATCACGTCATTCAAAAGCGAGGGTCGCCACTGGATCTGTCGCATTCATTGTCCGCTGCGGGATGGTGTGTCCCGGATTCGAGTGGAGCTGCGCGATCGAGCCGGAAATCTGGGATGTGATGATCTCGCTGTTTCCGGGATTCGCAGGCCCGCGCCGATCGTCAGGTTCTCGGCAGTGGAGAATTCAACTTCCGAAAATGATTCTACGGAGGCAGAAGCTTCTGATGTGGCCTATGAAACTATCTTTCCACCTTCATCCGTGAAGAATGCAAAAAACAAGAAGCCAGGAGCCAAATCAACGCTCTTTACAGATCGCGAGATCTCGGGGATGGGCTGGCAGAATCCGGACGGTCAGCCAAAATTAAAACGAAAACCGCCAGTGATCAGACTGCTTTCCGGAAGCCAGTCGGAGAATGGTGACGAGAACGGATTTGTGTATCCTCAGTTGGTACCACCCTCCTACGAGGACATGGAAACTCTTGAGGGGCCTGATCCTGAAGACGAGGGAACTTATCCGGCCCTGTCAGGTCTGCTTTCGGCCGACGAAACCCCGTCCCTGAATTCACTGGAGCCGATAGGCCCATTTGTTCTGGAGGTACCTCAGGTGCGGTCACGCATTGGAGTGGCGGATGCACTGCAGTCTTCTGAACCCCAGCATGATGCGGCTTCCGTTTCGGACTATGACATTTTGCTGCGGTCTGCTCGAAACAGCGTGGCACTCGGAGAAATCGAACAGGCTCTGACCAGATTCCGTGAATGCATAAATCTTGAGCCCGGTCGCGTGGATGCGCGTCGCGAATATGCTCATCTGCTGGCTTCCCGTGAGCAGTCAGCCGCCATTCCTGTGCTGGAGTCGGTATTGAACACAGATCCGGCTGACAGCAAAACGGCCGCGATTCTGGCCGACATGCTCCTGCGTTCCGGAAAAGTCGAGAAGGCGGAGATCGTTCTGAAGAACGCCAGTGCTTTTATCTCCAGTGACCCGGAATTGAACCGACTGATGGTTCAGGCTCTGATGGCTCGTGGGCGAACGCAGGAAGCCGGAGAATATTTTGATCAAAACATGTCCGGAGCAAACACGTTTGAACCGGCTGTTCGCAAAGAAATGATCTCGACTCTGATGTTGTTGGGGCGTCTGGACGAAGCACTGCCGTTGGCCCAGGCGGCTGCCAACGAGATTCCCGGGGATCTTGCCACGACGAAAGATCTGATCAGTCTGCTGGTTCAGCTCGGGCTGTTTGACGCAGCTGCGGGAGCAGCCTCGGCATTGAATCTTGACGATCCGGATAGCCTCCTGGAAGCGATTACCCTCGTGCGAACCTTGAGCGGGCAGGGGCAGTATGCAACAGCTCAGATGATCCTAAAACGAGCCTTTGAGGTTGATGCGCTGCATCCTGACGCACTGCTGGCAGAAGCGGACCTGTTGCTGCAACAGGGATTTATTGAATGGGCACGCAGTAGTCTTGAAAGAGGTAAGTTCTCACCGGAAGATCCGCGCGTTCTTGAACTCAGAGCCCGAATTCATCTGGCGGCGGGGGAATTCTCCCAGTCGCGTGTCATCATTGGGGCACTTTTGTCTCGAACCTCCGATGTTCCCCTGATTCTGCTTCAAGGGCGTTTGTACGAGGCGATGACGGCGTATGATCTTGGTGAACAGAATTATCAGTCGGCACTGGCAACCTATCCGGAGAATGAAGAACTTCGCAATGCCCTGGCGAATCTCTATCTGCAGACCGGGCATGAAATGAAAGCTTTGGCCGTCCTGGAAAGCAGTCTGCAGCAGCGGTCGCAGAACCCTATGACCTGGAGACTATGGGTTCAGGCCGCCATTCGAAATGGAGAATCTACAAACGCGTTGGCGCGAGTTCTGGCTGAACTGCAAAATCCGGAATGCAGCGGGTTGTTCACTCAGCATCTGCATCGTCTGGCCGGATGCATTTATTTTCATCAGAAGAACGTCGGTGCAGCGACAACAGAATTTGGATTCAGCGGTATCGAAACGAATTGTCCGACAGACGATCCGGAGAGTGCCTATGCCTGCTACATGTCTCTCCTTGCGAATGGTGAGGCGATGCGTGCTGACGTCTTTCTCTCAGGATGTCTGACAAATCCGGCTTTCGGGACACGCCTCGTGGCGATTACCGAAATGAATCAGGAATATCTTCTGGCTAAGCGGATCGTGCTGGAGCTGTCTGAAAGTTACCCGGGTAATCAGACCGTACTCGAACAGTTTTCATCGCTCATGAGTCGCCTTCGTGACCCGTCCGCTCAAAGTGCTTTTGAGGCTTTGCTGCAGCGTGCCCCGCTGAGTGTCCCTGCCCGACATGGCATGGCGTTGATGCACTGGCGAAATGGAGACTTCGAACAGGCCATGCAGCTCTACGACCCACTTCTGAACGACGTTCCTGAACACCGTCACGCCGCTCGGGATCGAGCACGACTGCTTAATCAATGGCAGGGACGCAAGGCCGCGATAGCCGGTTACACAGAAGCTGAGAATGCTCTGAATAATCCCATTCTCTCTGATGTGCATCGAAGTCTGCTGAACGATACCGGGCTGATCCGCAGCAATATCGGTTTCAATTCTCTGTCGACCGAGCAGCTGTTTGCTCTCAGACTGGAACGAGAGGCCACCTTTCTGGCAGAATGGCGCCCGGACAATACGACGGCTGCTCTGAGGCGGTTGCAGAAGTTGAATCCGGACGATAGTCATGCGGCCTTCCTGCTCGCTCAGCAAAACATCAGCATGGGACGATACGCCGAAGCCGCGGATGCTCTGGAAAAGCTGCTGGATCGCGATCCCCTGCATGCTCAGGCGGCGATCGCTCTGGAACGAACTCGTCAGCAATTGCGTCCTCAACTGGGATCACACTTTTCGACATTCTCGCAAAGCGGTCGAAACGGACTTTCGGACATCTCAAGGACTCGCTTTGGAGCCAAATACTTTAAGCCGGTAGGCACAGGAAATGACATTTTCTCGATCGGCTATTCGCACATTATGCTTCGCCCCCCGGGAGGCGATCCTGTTCTCGGGAATTCACTGGATCTGGGATACCTCTGGAACGCAAGTCCCAATTTCAGAGTCAACGCACAAATGAACGTCGAGCAGTATGACGAAGGCTTTTCCACAAAGCCGGTCTTCCTAATCGATGCAAAGCACCGTGTTCTTGATGGATTAGAACTGGGATTCGTCGGTCACATGGAGAATGTTGCAGAGAACTCTGAGTCCATTGCTCAGGATGTCTTTCGTTATGGCATTGGCCCGAAACTGGACTGGCATCTGTCACAGCGGTGGGAGTTAACGGCCGACTACGATATTCAGAACTATTCTGATTCAAACCTTGTGCAGACTTTCAATGTTCGCAATATCTACAAGTTCACAACCGCGCCGCGCCAACTGAGGGGAATTCTGCTCTATCACTTTGAGGATTTCGCAGATCAAACGGTTCGTAATCTAGTTCCTGATTTTCTGCCGGGAACTGTGCATCCTTACTTTGCACCGGACCTGTTCAGCTATGTCAATGTGGGACTGGAATGGCAGCACTGGCTGAATCCCATGACGCTGGGAGAATATGAATTATCATATACAGCCCGTTACGCTTTGCAGTGGGATACACTTCAGGTGTTTTACAATACCTTTGGCGCAGCATTGAACTGGGATTTTACGGATACAATGCGTCTGTCCGTTTCCACCGATCATATCCTTTCGAGGGAATATGACAGTTCCAGCGTCATGGCAACACTGATGATCAGTTTGCCCGGCGGCCGCGACTTCACTCCGAAGCGAAGAAAGTAAGAATCGCAGCTTTGCCAGCACCAGATCTACCACGTGTTAATCGATGAATTCTTCGGACGGACACTCGACAAACTCCGGATGGCCTTCTGAGGAATAGGCATCTTCCTGAAGTCGTTGAAGTTCTCGCAACCACTCTACCTGTAACCAACTGACAACGGCGGTCCATTGTCTTGCGGCCTTGGCATCGCTGGCAAACTCAACAGGTGACTTGAACAGACTCAGGGCCATCGCCCCGTCCGTCTGCCGCCGAACTGTCCCACTGATCAGGAAGTGCATGGTGCGGCAGGAAATCTCCAGCACGAGCACACCTTCACCATGCAAAATCGCTCGGCCAGTCGAAGAAATGTCCAATAAAACACCGGAAGGACTTGCGTCCTTGATCAGGACCGGAATGCGGCGGCTCTCGGTCCAAAGGTACGCTTCAAGATCAGGAATATCCCGCAACGGCACGCGATACTCAGCCCGGCGGTTCTCGTAGGATAAATTGGTAACTCCGTCTTCTTTGATTTGAACAGGCATCATACTGAGGCTCCCAGTGAGAGTTTGCAAAATGTAAAGCGACCTTAACGCCGAAGGGCAACGTCCATGCCGGGATGCCGCAACTTGAGTTTATTGGTCAGGGAGCTTGAGTATCTTCAGCAACCGGGATCAATTGAATCGGTCATAACGACATTGTGTTGTCTCCTGAGATGAACTTCGCCTCTAAATGCTCGCAATCGATACCACTGCACCGGGGAGGGAGCCAAAGAACGTCTCAAGGGATCGTCAGACAACGCGAGGGAAATACCTCCACTAACAGGTAATTATTTCAGGCGGCATGTACTTTATTCAGCGATATCCGGTACTGATTAAACCAAATAGGCTTCACAAAGTCGTTGGAGTTACTGTCGAGAGTTGTGTTTGAGTGAGGGGTGAAAGAGGCGGCGTTTTTTAAGATGAGTTGGTTACGAAACAATGACCAATTCTCCCCGAAATGAATGCCATCCATGAAGAACACTTACCAGAAATCCGGCTCTGAAACAGTTTGCTGCGTCGACAATTCGCAGGCCGCTTCGGAAAGCTCCGCGACCCGCGAATTTGGTGATGTGTTGAGTCAGATTCTGCGAGATGGAGCTCAGGTGATGCTGCAGGCTCCATCCAGAAGGAGATTGATGACTATCTTCACAATCGATCCGCCATTGTTGGCGAAGATGGGCATCGGCTTGTCATTCGGAATGGATCACTTCCTGAGCGAGAACTCATGACTGGTCTTGGGCCGATCCAGATTCGCCAGCCTCGGGTCCGTGATAAGCGACCGGTGGACGAGCGTGAAGTCTTCCACTCTTCGATCCTCCCAAAGTAAGGTGGTGACAGTTTCAGGGACAGGTCATTCTCTTATTCTTTGAGGTTGATGATCTGTTCGAACTGAGCTGGTGTGCAATACTCGATACCTGAATGTCGGCGTTCGAAATTGTAATAGAGGATGTATTGAGCGATCTCTTTTCGTGCCTGCCCACTGCTTGGTAATCGGTCATTTCGAGTTCCGTCTTGATTGTGCCGAAACAACTTTCCATGAATGCATTGTCGTAGCAATCGCCTGCACGACTCATGCTTTGAAGAGCCTCGGCGCGACGCAGAACGGCTCGATATTCGTTGCC
>ERZ887849.2652-NODE-2652-length-14440-cov-6.350782_pt1 | contig 14440 bp, 15 predicted proteins | sample MGYA00521267_ERZ887849 | MGnify/ENA primary metagenome ERZ887849 (study PRJEB32303, sample SAMEA104408601) | aquatic metagenome | biome: Brackish water; feature: Pelagic; material: water | place: Baltic Sea | collected 2014-06-06T16:11:00 | depth 2,863 m ... | reverse complement strand
AACCCATCGAACATCTTTGCGGTTGATTCGGATTACGGCGGATCCCTGGGCTTCAAGCAGTTCATCAAGGAATCACACGCCGCTGGAATCGCCGTGATTCTTGATGTTGTTTACAATCATTTCGGCCCCAGCGATCTTGACCTCTGGCAGTTTGATGGCTGGCATGAAAACAACAAAGGCGGCATCTACTTCTACAACGATCATCGTGCGCTCACGCCCTGGGGAGAAACACGGCCCGATTACGGCCGCGGGGAAGTGCGCCAGTACATCCTTGACAACGTGCGCATGTGGATCAACGAGTATCACCTTGACGGCCTGCGCTTCGATAGCACATTGTTCATCCGCAGCATCGATGATGCAGGCACCGAGCAGCTTCCAGATGGTTGGAGCCTGCTGCAGGCCATCAATGAAACCGCCGCTCAACTGCAGCCTGGCTTCCTCACCATCGGCGAAGATCTGGAGAGCAATGCCTGGATCACCAAGGATGTGGGCGCTGGTGGCGCTGGCTTCGGTTCGCAGTGGGACCCCCGCTTCGTGCGACAGATTCGCCAGGCGGTGATCACAACGCAGGATGAAGACCGCTCCTTGCAAAGCATCAGAGAGGCCATCCTCTACCGCTTCAACGATAACGCTTTCGAGCGCGTGATCTACAGCGAATCCCACGACGATGTGGCCAACGGCCAGTCACGCATTCCGCAGGACGTCAACCCTGAGGATCCCACCGGCTGGTTTGCGCAGAAGCGCTCCACCATGGCTGCCGCCATGGTACTGACGGCGCCGGGCATTCCCATGCTCTTCCAGGGGCAGGAGTTTCTGGAGGGGGGCTGGTTTCGTGATTCCGTACCCGTCGACTGGGATCAACGGGATGAGTTTCGAGGCATTCTGCGGCTATACAAGGATCTAATCCGCCTTCGCCTCAACCGTGAGGGCATCTCTCGCGGGCTGTGTGGGCAGTTCACCGAGGTGTTTCATCTCAATGAGGCGCGCAAAGTGATCGCATTTCACCGCTGGGATCAAGGCGGCCCTGGAGATGATGTGGTGGTGATCGCCAACTTCCTCAGCGGCTTCCAGCACAACTACGCCGTGGGCTTCCCTGGGCCCGGCAGCTGGAAGCTGCGCTTCAACAGCAACTGGCAGGGCTACAGCGATCTATTCGATGATCATCTCTGCGCTGATGTTGAGGCTGTGGCTCCCAGCAGAGACGGGCTTCCCTGGTCAGCGTCGGTGGCACTGGCCCCCTACAGCGTGTTGATCTATTCCCAAGCGGCTGCAGTAGGGCGGACAGACCCGCCTTAGGGTTCGCCATTGACAGCCAGACCTTGCAGCTGAAGCCCCTGCTGGAGCCAACGGATCCGGCCGTGTTCCGGGTCGTTCGCCCCACCGGCCGCTCCGCGCTGCTGCTCACAGCCGATCACGCCGGCCGGGCCATTCCGCGCCGCCTGGCCGGCCTCAACCTGAGCGAGGCGGTGCTCGACACACACGTGGCCTGGGATCTGGGGGTGGCAGAGCTGGGGCTGGGGCTGTCGGCGCGGCTCGACGCCTTTCTGATCCTGCACAACTACTCGCGGCTGGTGATCGACGCCAACCGCCCTCCCGAGGCGCCCGATTCGATCGTGTGCCTCAGCGAACACACCCCCATCGCCGCCAACGCCGGCCTCTCCGCAGACGAGCGGCAGCAACGGATGGAGGAATTGTTCCACCCTTACCACCAGCGCATCGGCGCCGAGCTGGAGGCCCGCACGCAGCAGACCCGCCCGACTGCGCTGGTGGCCCTGCACAGCTTCACGCCGGTGCATGCAGGCAACGTGCGTCCCTGGCATGTGGGCGTGCTGCATGGCCGCGATGACCGCCTGGCCGGATTGGTGCGCCAGCGGCTGGAGCGGGAGCAGGGGCTGCGTGTGGGCAACAACGAGCCCTACGCGGTGAGTGATGCCAGCGATTACACGGTGGTCGTGCATGGCGAGCAACGCCGGATTCCGCATGTGGAACTGGAAATCCGCCAGGACCTGCTGGCCAGCGACGCCGGGCAGCGCGAGTGGGTGGAGCGGCTCGCGACCGTGCTGCTGGACGCTCTGGCGGAGGGATTCCCGCCGCTGCGGTAAGGGCAGACGTCCGTAGGCTGGGCCATGAACAGACCTGACAGCACAACGCCAACGCCAGCCGATCTGGCTCCGCCGACGCCACATCCTCTACAGATCCGCGTGGGCTTCGACCTGCTGCTGCGCTGTGAGCGGGCCACACCGATGATCGTGATCCTGGGGGTGCATGAATCCCGCGCCAGCGATCTGCTCGAAGCCGATCCGCTGCAGCTGCTGCCGGAGGTGCCCTGCCAGGCCTACATCGACACCTACGGCAACCACTGCTACCGGCTGTTGGCCCCGGCTGGGCTGATGCGATTGCGGGGCAACGGCCTGGTGGCCGACCGCGGTCTGCCCGATCCAGTGCTGCCCTGGTTGGAGCAGCAGCCGGTGGAGCAACTGCCGGATCATGCCCTGCTGTTCCTGCTGGCCAGCCGCTTCTGTGAGAGCGACCTGCTCACGAACTTCGCCTGGTCCCAGTTCGGCCAGGCAGCTGAGGGCTGGGAGCGGGTGCAGGCGATCTGCGATTTCGTGTACAAGCACGTGCGCTTCGACTACAACCGCTCAAGCCCGACCAAATCAGCTCTGCAGACCTTCGAAAGCAGGGTGGGGGTGTGCCGTGATTTCGCCCATCTGGCCATCGCCCTTTGCCGTTGCATGAACATCCCGGCGCGATACTGCACCGGTTATCTGAGCGACATCGCGGTGCTCCCGCCCCATTCCGCCATGGATTTCTCGGCCTGGTTCGAGGCCTACCTCGGCCAGGGCTGGCACGTCTTCGACCCGCGCAACAACATCCCGCGGATCGGGCGGATCCTGATCGCCCGGGGCCGGGATGCGGCGGATGTGGCCCTCACCACCAGCTTCGGGCCTTCGGTGCTGGAGTCGTTTGAGGTGTGGGCGGCATGACTTACTGCGTGGCAGTGCTGTTGGAGAGCGGCATGGTGTTCGCCTCCGATTCACGCACCAATGCGGGCCTGGATGATTTCGCCAGCTTCTGCAAGATGACCGTGTTTGAGCGCCGCGGTGATCGGGTGCTGGTGCTGCTCAGCTCCGGCAGCCTGGCCGGCACCCAGGCGGTGATCAGCCTGCTGCGCCAGCGCGCCGACGTTGACGACGGCACACCCAACGTGTGGACAGCCCGCACCATGTTTGATGTGATGGGGCTCGTTTCCGATGCGGTGCGGGCGATCGAAGACCGCGATGGCCCTTATCTCAAAGGAGCCGCCGGCGGCTTCAACGCCTCCTTCCTGGTGGGCGGGCAGATCCAAGGAGAGGCGCCCCGGCTGTTCCGCATGTACGCCGAAGGCAACTTCATCGAAGCCAGTGAGGGCACCCCGTTCCTGCAGACCGGCGAGGCGAAGTACGGCAAGCCGATCATCGACCGGGTGATCGACCCCGACACCACCCTGGCGGAAGCGGCCAAGTGTGTGCTGGTGTCGTTCGACTCCACCATGCGCAGCAACCTATCGGTGGGCATGCCGATCGACCTGCTGCTCTACGAGCGCGACAGCCTGATGATCCAGCACCGCCGCCGCTTCGCGGAAGGGGACAGCTACTTCAAGCAGCTGAGCGGTGAGTGGAGTGCCGGCGTGCGCAAGGTGTTCCGGGAGCTGCCGAAGCTCGCCTGGTAACCGCACCGGCCCCACATCAGCGCAACAAGTGGGGTGTCCGCCCTTGCTGCGGTGTTCTCACCACGGGGCTTCGTACCTAGCTTGGAGAGATACCGCCGGAGCCGACCGTTGGACCTGGTGGCGATCTCTCTTGTGGTGCGTTGGCTGCTGGGCTGGGCCCTCTGCCTGCGGCTCACGCGGCTCCCCGAGCGCCGGCTGCAGGGGAACCTGAAGATTTCCGTGCTGATCCCCGCCCGCGACGAGGAGCGCACGCTTCCCAACCTGCTGCCCGCCCTGCGCGCCCAGAGCCTCAAGGGCTTTGAGGTGATCGTGATCGACGATCACTCCAGTGATCGCACGGCAGCCATTGCCGAGAGCGCCGGTGTGAGGGTGATGCAACCGCCGCCTCTGGCCGAAGGTTGGTGCGGCAAAACCTGGGCCCTGCACCATGGCGTCCGCGCCAGCACAGGCGACATCCTGGTGTTCCTCGACGCCGACACCGAGCCGCAGCCCGCCTTTCTGGAACGGCTGGTGGCCACGCGCCAGGCGCTGGGCGGGCTGGTGTCGGTGCAACCGTTCCACCGCACCGAAAAGCCCTACGAACAGCTCTCGATGCTGTTCAACCTGGTGGGGCTGATGGCGGTGCCGATGGGGCCGGGATGTGGCGTGGCGTTCGGTCCGTCCATGGCCACCAGCCGGGTCGACTACGACCGGGTCGGCGGCCACGCAGCGGTGGCCGGCAAGGTGGTCGAAGACTGGTTCATGGGCCACCTCTACGAAAAGGCCGGGCTGCCGGTGAGCGCCTACATCGGCGATGGGCTGATCGGGTACCGCATGTACCCCGGCGGCCTCCACGACATGGTGGTGGGCTTCGCCAAGAATTTCGCCACCGCCGCCGGTGAGGTGCGCTGGCTGTGGATGCTGGCGGTGCTGCTCTGGCTGTCCGGTCTGTTCTGGGCGGCCTGGTGCCTGCCGGCGGCGTTGCTGGGTTGGCCGATGGTGGGGGATGCCTCCCTGGCCGCCAACCTGGTGCTCTACCTGGCGTTCGCCCTGCAACTGCTGGTGATCACCCGGCGGGTGGGCGATTTCGGCTGGATCTGCCTGATCTTTCCGCTGCCGGTGCTGTTTTTCCTGGGGGTGTTCCTCCGGGCCATCCTGAACCTTGAGCGGGGCACGATCGAATGGAAAGGCAGGCGTTTTCCAACGCGCTAGCGGCCCTCGCCTGCGCGTTGGGGTGGCTGGTGTGGTCGCTGCTGATCGGCTGGCTGGCCCAGCGCCTGCCGCTGGCGGCCCTGGAGCGTGACACCTGGCTGACCGCGCGACGTCCCTGGCCGGAGAGCACCAAGGGCTATGAGCGCCGGCTCGGGATCCGGCGCTGGAAATCCCTGCTGCCCGATGCCGGCGACGCCCTGCCAGGGGGCGTGCGCAAGAACAGCCTGATGCGGCGGGATGCCGGCACCCTGCAGCGCCTGGTGGCGGAAACCCGGCGCGCCGAACTGGTGCACCTGGCGCTCTGGCCCTTCTGGATGCTCACGGCCCTGTGGTTGCCGCCGCTGGGTGTGTGGATCAGCCTTGGCTTCGCCACCGCGTTCAACCTGCCCTGCCTGTGGCTGCAGCGCTACAACCGCCTGCGGCTCGCTCCGATGCTGCGGGCCCTGCGGCGGCGCCACGCCACGGAGGCCTGAAGCTGCGGCGGCTTGCAGCGGCGGCGACGCGTCAGTGATCCACCACGAGGAAGCCCGGTGACAAGGCCACCGGACTTCGCTCCATAGGGGTGTGACGATCAGGCCAGGTTCAATGACTGGCGTGATCTCAACACAGCTGAATCAGATGAACCAAGGGGCGAATCATTCGATTCGCAGAAGATCAAGTTGTGGGGCGGAGTTGCTGCCGCTGGCACCTGGGGCCATGGTGTTCAACGGAGTGGCTTCACCGATACCCATGGGCACCTGAAACGATGCATTGGGCGGCTGTAAAAAACAACCAGGAAGCCATCACTTTCTGCGAGACTGTTGGAGCAGGGTCCGAAACGTCAGCGCACTCCTGATCGATGTTCAGGGGGAGTATCTGCCAAATGGTGCCTCCGAATCCCGACAAATGAATTATGGAACGGCGAGCAAAAATCGTCCATCGCTCTGTACATCTGTTCACGCTTGCACCGATCACCCATGCACTGATCACCCAAGTACCGGTCACCCTTGCACCAGCAGCAAAAACGGGTTGCCCTCCGGATCCGCCATCCAGGCTTCCGCTCCGAACGGCTCCAGCCGCACCGGCTCCAGTTCAACGGCCCCCTGGGCCAGGAGCTGCAACCGCCAATCGTGCAGCAGCTGCAGGGCTGGATCTGGCCCGGCCGGCCGCGTCGCGCACACCCCCAGGCGACCGTGCTGGCGCGGCCTGGGCCGCCGCGAGGACGGGGCATAGATCTCCAGCCGTCCACCGGAAGGCAGCGGCAGGCGCCAGTGCCGCGCGCTCAGCCCCGGCTCCGGCGCGCGACCCAGCAGCAGCCCGTAGAAGCCGGCGAGCTGCTGGGGGTCGTCGGCCGCCAGCACGATCGCGCTTTCAATCGGGCCTGCGGCGGAAAGGGGCGTCATCGGGCTGGGGGGAACACACCACCGCAAGGACGCCGCCGCTGCCAGGCTGCGCCAGGCTACTCACAGCACGCGGGCATCGCCATGGTTCAGCAGGTGTTGAGCGCAGCCCAGCGGGTGAAGCTCGATGGCTCCGAAGACGCCCTCTTCTATGCGGAGCCCCGGTTCGTTCATCACCTTGATGCCAGCTTCCGCAGCAGGCTCACGGCGCTCTACCGCGAACGGATTCCCCCCTGCGCGGTGGTGCTGGATCTGATGAGCAGCTGGGTGAGCCACCTGCCCGAAGGCCTCACCTACGACGAAGTGATCGGCCATGGCCTCAACGCCCGGGAGCTGGAAGCCAATCCACGGCTCGACCGCCACTGGGTGCAGAACCTCAACCGGGATCAGGTGCTGCCCCTGGCCGATGCCGGCGTGGATGCGGTGCTGATCGTGGCCGGTTGGCAGTACCTGCAGCAACCGGAAGCGATCGCCGCCGAGCTGTTGCGGGTGGTGCGTCCGGCCGGCCAGGTGATCGTGGCCTTCTCCAACCGGATGTTCTTTCAGAAGGCGCCCCAGGTGTGGACCGACGGCAGCGACCGCGACCACCTCGAAATCGTGTCCAAGGTGCTGGCCGCCCAGGGCTGGACGGTGGAAGCCGTGATCGCGGAAGACACCCCGGCCCAGGGCCCGCTGGGCTGGCTGGGCGGCAAGGGGGATCCCTTTTTTGCGGTGATCGGCCGCAAGGCCGGCCCCTAACCGGCCGGCGGGACCACCGGGGCAGGCGCCGGCGCGGCGTCGCTGCGAACGGCTTCGGCGATACGGGGATTCTCCAGGAGTTGCTCCTGCACCTCAGGGGGATTGGGGGCGGTCTGCGGGCCGATCACATCGATCGAGGCGCGCTGAACCAACAGGCGATAGCGGATCGGCTGCCGGGTGTTGATGAAGTCTTGAACGGCGGCCACCTGGCGAGGCGTGGGCAGGTTGGGGTTGGTGACACTCACTGAAGCGCGGATCAGCGGTGGGTTCTGGGCCCAGTCGATGTTGACGCCCAGCAGCTGGGCGTTGGTGCCGAGCACGAGCGTCTTGGCGCGCAGGCTGTCGGCGATCGCCTGCTCCACCTGCAGCAGGGCCGAGCGCTGCTTGGCGATGCCCACCAGATTCAGGAAGCTGCCCGACAGCGGCACCAGCAGCAGGGCGGTGAGCAGCAGGCTCACGGCGCCCAGGCGGCTGCGCCAGAGCTGCAGGCGAAACAGGGGCTCAGCCGCCGCCAGGGTGAGCAGCCCGCCACTGAGGATGCCGAGCAGGTTGGCCAGAAACAGCAGGCCGGCCCCGCGCGCCGGCCCCCACTGCTGGGCCGAGAGCAGCAGGCCGCAAACGCACACCGGCGGCACCAGGGCCACGGCGATGGCAGTGCCGGCCACCGACGACACCGCCTTGCTGCGCACCTTGGCGTAGGTGGAAATCGCACCGGCCACCAGGGCAACACCCAGATCCAGCAGGTTCGGCGTGGTGCGCGACAGGACCTCGGCGCCGAACACCGGCAGCCCCACCGAAAGCCCCAGCCCATAGGAGAGGCCGATCGTGAGCAGCACGCCGGTGGCCAGGGTGAACAGGGCGCTCACCACCAACGGCAGCCGGCCCTGCAGGATGCCGAAGGCTACGGCCCGCAGCGGCAGGATCCAAGGGGCCACCAACATGGCGCCGATCACCACCGCGGGGCTGTCGGCCACCAGGCCCAGAGAGGCGATCAGGCCGGCGCCGATCGAGAGCACGATATAAACTTCATCCAGCTTCGACTCTTTCTCAAACTCTTCTGTGAGCGCTGCGATATCAGCGGGAGGATGGGACAGAACCGACAACCCTTGCCACATGTAAGCCGGTTCCGTGGTGCACCAGAGATAGCCTATCGGCCACATGATCTCTGTGACAGATTGAACTGGCGCGCCAACGCACTGGCGGTACCGCTGCCTCTCACGAAGCTGCCAGGCATGAGCTGCCGCACGTGGAACGGCCGGAAATGTATCTGCTGGGCAAGCAACTGCCGCCCGATGTGCATTCAACGGCTGCACTTCTGGCATTCAACAACTGCATACTGGGCCTGCCGTCGATCAGAACTGGCCAGCCAACTGCTTGCCTGGGCTGATCCATCGGCCCTGTGCCTCGGCTGATCCATCGGCGGCACGATCTGCCGTTCTGCTTCGCTGCTGCAACATCTCCTGCCGAACGGCTGCTGTTCTACCAAGCGGCTCCGAATGCATCAACCACTCAAAGCCGCGCGGCTCGCCACTCAACACCGCCCGCGGCTCGCCGTTCTCTACCGCCTGCCGCTCTCTACGGCGTTGCCTCAGGCCAGCCTATGGCTGGGGCGGTGGGGGCGCCGCGCCGGGCATGAGAAAATCTGACAACCCCATCGCGGGGCACCTGGAGAGGTGGTCGAGTGGTTGATGGCTCTGGTCTTGAAAACCAGCGAGGCGAAAGCCTCCGTGGGTTCGAATCCCACCCTCTCCGTTGCCGCCAGCACAAAAGCTGGCCGCCGTTCAGCGCCGCCGGCCCATGGCCATCACGCCCACGCCGGCTGCACTGAGCAACCCACCGGCGGCGAGGAAGGCGAGGGTCTGAAGAAGGAGCAGCAGCACGCCCAGGCCGGAAAAGAAGCGAATCTGGATGCGCGCCTTGATCAACATGGTTAGCAGCAGCAACACCGTGGCCTTGAGGCTGAGCACGGCTGCACCCCGCAAAGGGCAGAAGGGGTTGAGAAGCATTGCCGGAAGCACGGTTTGCACCCACTCTGGGCGAACGCAGCCGGTGAGTGCGAGCGCAGACCTGGCCAGGGGCGCCAGCGGCCCCGGGCAGCCCACGGGCTTCGGGTCAAGCCAAACCCATTGCGCCGCAGCCGCTTGGGAGTGACAAGAGTCAGCCGCTAACACTGTTACCATAGTCACAATCCCTGCAGCGAAGGATTCCCATGGCCATCACGCTTGAAGACGCTCGCGGCATTTTTCCGACAACTCTTTCAGCGGATGTCGTACCGGCCACGATTGCGCGGTTCAACCAGCTGAGCGATGAAGATCAGCTTGCTCTGATCTGGTACGCCTATCTGGAAATGGGGAAAACAATCACCATTGCGGCTCCTGGCGCGGCGCGGATGCAATTCGCCGAGCCCACCCTCAATCAGATCCGTCAACTCAGCTTTGAGGATCAGTCGCAGGTGATGTGCGATCTGGCCAACCGCGTGGATACTCCGATTTCCCGCACCTACTCAATCTGGTCACCGAACATCAAGCTTGGTTTCTGGTACCGCCTTGGCGAGTGGATGGAGCAGGGCACGGTGGCCCCGATTCCTCAGGGTTATCAACTCTCCGCCAACGCGGCCGCCATCCTCAACGCCATCAAGGGGCTGGAAGGTGGGCAGCAGATCACTGTACTGCGCAATGCGGTCGTCGACATGGGCTTCGACCCGAACAAAATCGAAGATGCCGAGCGGATCGCTGAACCGGTGGTTCCTCCCACCGAGCTCTCCCAGCGCAGCGAGGTGAGCATCAAAGGGGTGAGCAACACCACAGTGCTCTCCTACATGAACCTGCTCAACGCCAATGATTTCGATTCATTGATTGAGCTGTTCCTCGAAGATGGCGCCCTTCAGCCTCCCTTCCAGCGCCCGATTGTGGGCAAGCCCTCTGTGCTGCGCTTCTTCAAGGAAGATTGCCAGAACCTCAAGCTGTTGCCTGATCAAGGGGTCACCGAACCCGCCGCGGACGGTTACACCCAGATCAAGGTGACCGGCCGAGTGCAAACCCCATGGTTCGGCGCCGGGGTGGGCATGAATGTGGCCTGGCGCTTCCTGATCGATCCGCAAGGGAAAATCTTCTTCGTGGCCATCGATCTGCTGGCCTCCCCCAAGGAGCTGCTCAACTTCATTCGCTGAGCCCATCGCAGCGGCGCCATGCCGCGAGGATGATCACGCTCGCTGGATCAGGACGATCATCATGGGAGCCGATGCCTCAGTTTCGGCAACACCGTCGGTTGGCACAACGCTGGGGTCGTTGACGGGGCTGGGGTTGGCGCTGCTGATTGTGGTTGGGTGGCTGGTGAGCTTGGTGGCGCTGTTGCGGGGCAACCTCACGGCCATGCCCAGCAGCTGGATCGGGGTCTTGACGCTGTGCTCGCAAATTCTGATGCGCACATTCCTTCAGACCGGGCTGTTTATCGTGGCCCACGATGCCATGCACGGCAGCCTCCTTCCAGCGGTGCCGCGCTGGAACCATCGCCTCGGCCGCCTGGCGCTGAGCCTCTACGCCTGCCTTCCCTACAGCAGCTGCCACAAGAAGCACCTTCAGCACCACGGCTACCCGGGGACATCGCGCGATCCCGACTTTCATGACGGTGTCAATGTGCATGCCGCCGTTTGGTATCTGCGCTTCATGCGTAGCTACCTTTCGATGCCACAGATCTGCGGCCTGGCCGCCGCCTGGATCGGCACCGCTGCGCTGATAGCAGCCTCCTCACCATCAACACCACCAACGCTTGCGCTCAACATTGCGCTGTTCTGGATGCTGCCGTTGGTGCTCAGCTCTGTGCAATTGTTCCTGTTTGGAACTTATCTTCCCCATCGTCTTGGCCAGGCTGGTGAGGATGGAGTGCACCACGTAGAGAGCCTGCCTCTGCCGGCCTTTCTGTCCCTGGTGAGTTGCTATCACTTCGGTTTTCATTTGGAGCATCATCAACATCCTGAGGCCGCCTGGTATGAGCTACCTGGCGTACACAACGGCCGCTGGACGCACTCCGCCACAACGCACGAGCAGGCTGAGTAGTTCTACCTAGCAGCCAGCACGAAGGTGCATTCCATAGCCGCCTCTCAGCAGGTTTTTTAATGTGTTATGGTCTGAATAACACACAAATCAATTCTGAAGAAAGGTGGAAGTTACGCACTCCAGCTGGACGCCCGAGGAAAAAGAAGCAGCGCAGAAAGCGATGGACTTGGCCTATCAGCGTGAGGTCACGGCGCTGATTGCCACGCTCCAGCATCGCGTGGAGCAGGCTGAGAGTCCAAACGACGTCTGGAGTTTGCATGACTTTCTGAGTGCCAAACGCCACGAGATGGATGGAAAGTTTGATCTCAGGGATTCATCACTCATTTTTATGTTTGCCACCCTGGTGAAGGATGGTCTACTTCACGTAGGTGAACTCGAAGGCTTCGAAAAAGAAAAACTGGTAAAGATCTCCGCCCTCGCTCGCTTCTGAGCCTGTTGACTCACTTCTGATCTCTATTGCTCTGCAGGCGCGCTACGGCGCCTGTCCGGAGATCCTTGGGGGCATGAGGTTGCCGGCAACCACGTGCCACTCATGCAGAATCCATCGCACGGCTCCGGTCTGGATGAGGGGATCACTACGCACGATTGCTTCTGCTTCTTCCCAGCAACTGGCCTGAAACAGCAACATGCCGCCGGCTCCGGGCTTTCCCTTGCACTCCTGCCAGTAACCGGTGCTGGGGCAGTGCCCACGGGCCTGGAGCTCTTGAACCCAGGCGAGATGAGCCTGAAGGTGCTTGTCAAACTGGCGACGGTCAACCGTGCCCTCTTCCAGCTTTACAAACCAGGGCATGTCAACTCCGCACAGGTGAGCTGAGCGGTGCAGCTGAGGCGAACAGAAAACCCTGAAAATGGCTGATGCCGTTCTGACGCCAGTTTGTGAGCTGGTTCTGGGTTTCAATGCCCTCCATGATCACGCGGGTGGTGTGACTCACCTCAAAGCTCAACAAAACTCCACCATGGCATTCACGCGTCGGTCAGTTCCTGGCTCCGGCAGAGCATGGCCGCCGGGAAGGTGATGGCAAAGCCCTCTGCCAGCAGCGCCAGTAGGCGGGTCTGCGCCGAGATGCTGCTGGAAACGGAGTGATCAAAGGCGCGGATCAAGGGGGTGAGCACCACCAGAAGTGGCGTGGGGTTGGCTTTCTGCAGCCCGGCCAGCAACGGCACAACCTCAGCCAGCTCAGGCGTGGGTTGGGAAGATTCCGGCAGCCCACTCCAGCGGGGGCTGCGGAACGCCTTTGGGGCAGTCAGGCTGTTGCGCCGATCCACCTGCTGACCCCGGCGCAGGGTCTGGAACCTCAACACCCCCACCACCGCGAGCCCGCAGGAGAGGATGAACCACGGCACGAGCACATCCACTCCATAGCGAAGCAGCAACTCGCGCCAGGGCACGCTCTGGTGAAGACGCCAGGGGGCGGAGGGCGGTTCGAACTCGCTGATGGAGAACACCGGAGCGGCCATCACACTCAACCCTTCGGCGCCAAAGCGCAACAGGGGGGCCGCCGGGCCATCCAGCGAGAGCTCGTTGCGGATCGTGCGAAACGCGTGGAGCAACGGCGGGTCGTCCGCATTGGCTGCGAGCTGGCTGAAGTGAAAGATCCAGCCTTGAACAGGTTTCTGCGCGCCTGGATCTGGCACCGCCGCGATGGCACCGATCGCGAAGATGTGTGTGTTGTGGCAGATCCAGCCATAGGCAGCGGAGGGATCCAGATAGCGGAAGGCCAGGATCCTGTCGAGCTTCTGGGCGATGCAGCGCTGCAATTCCTGCCGGGCCACCGGGCTGGCGGCGTTCTCCTCCGCCCCCCGAGAACACAACCCGGCCACCGGCATCAGCGAGAATCGGATTCTGGCTGTTCTGAAGAATCGTGGAACCGGCCAGAGTGGCCTTCAAAGCATCAGTATTGGACGGGTCAGATTGATCACCAGAAACAGCAGCATTAACATCAGATTTCTGAGCCCATTCTCTGGCAATGAGCTTATGACATTTCACCCGAATCGTGAGGAGATTGTTTCCTGTTTGCCAACCACGTTGCGCCTGCTGCGACTGGCCATCAACGAACGCAATGGTGGGCACCACCAACGCGCAGGCACTAGCAGCCACGAGTCCAAAGAGACCATTGCCGGCACGGGTCGGAGATCCCATTGACAAGCCACGCCCAACCTTGCGAAGAGAATCACGAATTGCGAGGAAATGGCTCACACGTTCATCAAAAAGAGGAACTGCAGCGACGCATAACGATGTTCGCAATTTTGCCGTAAACCCTCAACCGTCAAGCCTGGCGCCGTGGAAGTGATGAATGAGAAAAGGGGAAGTGCCCGCTGGGGCAGGCCAGGGCCGCAGCTTGCCAGGGCCAAGCCGGCACGCCGCAACGCTGAGCCGAGCACAACCTGAGAGGGCGTCGGTCGCTATCGGCCTCAACGGGGCGCTCTCATGCTTTTTGTCAGGCGACAGAGTGATTGAGGCCAACCTTCACGCCAACACGTGCGCTACAAACCTGTGCCAGCAAGTTCATCGATAACTTCTTCATCAACTTAGTTGTCGGCATCACGTTCATCAGCAGCTTCATCATCGGTGATCCATCCCCCTTCATCGGTTGCCGTCCGTGAACTTGATGGAAGCGGCAGATCACCCGCAGCGCAGCGCATCTCAACAATCAATCCGCCCCGCCGCCACCGCGCGCCGAGCTACCAAGGGCAACGCTTGCGAGGCGAAATATTGGAGAGGCGAGAAGCTCGTGAAACCTCAGAAGTGAGGAGCGTTATGGAGCCGCTGGTCGCGCCAGCAGTCACCAGCAGCAGCCAGCCCCCATAGCCTGCCGGCAGGACCTCACAAGAGCCGAATGAAGCGTTTGCTGCTCCTTGGTGCCCTGCTGCTGCCATTTCCTGCTGCCCACGCCCAGGAGGAGGCCATTGCGTGCCCCGGCGAGAACACCGTGGAAATGCGCTACTGCACAGGTCTGTCCTGGGAGCAATCCACAGAACAGTTGACGTTGAAGGTGCCCAAGGCACTGTTCCAGCAATGGCAGGAGGCGACGCGAGCGGTCTGCGCCCACGCCTATGCCCCCGTCAAAGACGGCACCATCTATCCGCAGATGGTGGTGGGATGCGATGACCGCCTCAATCGGGCACTGCTGCAGGAATTCAAGCCGATGGGCGATTGACCGGCGGAGCGCAGGGCGCCATGGAAGGGCTGATCTGAGGCTGAAGGGACGTTCCGTAAGCCCAGCACTTCCACCCGCGCGCACCCCTCAAGCCAAAGTCCCACCGCCGCAAAGGAAGTGGGACTTCGGCGGTCTGCGTGGGACCTTCTGAAGACGGAGAGGGTGGGATTCGAACCCACGGAAGGTTTCCCTTCAAACGATTTCGAG
>ERZ887849.2647-NODE-2647-length-14451-cov-6.899417_pt1 | contig 14451 bp, 14 predicted proteins | sample MGYA00521267_ERZ887849 | MGnify/ENA primary metagenome ERZ887849 (study PRJEB32303, sample SAMEA104408601) | aquatic metagenome | biome: Brackish water; feature: Pelagic; material: water | place: Baltic Sea | collected 2014-06-06T16:11:00 | depth 2,863 m ... | reverse complement strand
GGGATCAGAATGAACCCTTTATGAATGACACCTTTGACTGGCCCCAATGGCCTGCCCTCGACGTCAGCGACAACACAGTGATCAACTATTACCAGGGGATTGTTGCGCTTGGAGATCCTCTCTCAGAGAACCTAGAAAACTTTGCGGGAAGCGCCTCAAGATCTGATCCCGAAACCGTGCAATCCGATCCCCTCACTGGCGCCCCCCTGGAGGTTCAGGTGAGTGGAGATCTTTGGGAGGGTGGCTTCACCGCCTCGATGAACGTGACCAATCAAAGCAATCAATCATTAGACGTCTGGGGGGTGAGTTTCATCAGCGCTCATCAGTTTTATGGAGAATCCTGGGGGGTTGATATCTCCACGCAAGATCTTGGAGACGGCCTTTACCGCTACGAGCTCACAGGTGCTGATTGGGCGCAATCACTCGCTGCTGGTCAAGCCATGACAGTGGGTTTCAATGCGTTGAGCGGAGAGGACCTCAGCGGGGATTCGTCTCTCACATCCGAACTGCTGATGGCCCCTGGCACAGAGCTCGCGCTCCTCTAAGCACTCCTTTTCCGCAGCACGTTCAACAGTTTCTCCATCACAGGAGGCGTTGGGGCTTCAAACAACATCCGCTCTTTCGTAATCGGATGATCGAGGCCCAACTGAAAGGCATGCAGGGCTTGTCCAGGAAGCTCCACCGGCAGTTTCCTGCAACGGCTATAGGTGACATCTCCCACCACGGGGTGATTGATGTGGGCGCAATGCACGCGGATCTGGTGCGTGCGTCCCGTATCGAGCTTGAAGCGCAACAACGAATAATCGCCGAGTCGCTCTTGGAGGGTCCAGTGCGTGCGGGCATAGCGACCGCTTTCTTCACTCACCACGGCATATTTTTTGCGATCCACAGGATGACGGCCGATCGCTCCAAGGATCGTTCCTGAATCTCCTTGCGGCACCCCATGCACCACTGCCAAGTACTCGCGTGAAGCAATCCGTTGTTGGATCTGCGCCTGCAGACGCACCAACGCTTCCTGAGATTTCGCCACCACGATGCAGCCCGTCGTGTCTTTATCGAGGCGATGGACCACACCAGGCCGTAATTTGCCGCTGATTCCAGGTAAGTCCTGGCAGTGATGCAGGAGACCATTCACCAGGGTTCCATCTTTATTTCCAGGGGCCGGGTGCACGGTCAACCCGGCTGGCTTGTTGATCACAATCAAGTGCTCGTCTTCAAAGAGCACATCGAGATCCATCGGCTCGGGCTTGAGGTATGGCAGCGGTTCTGGCGGTGGCATCCAGAGCTGCACCTGATCTCCCTCGCGTAGCGGTGTTTTCGCCTTCCCCGTCTTGCCATTCACGCGCACGTATCCGGCATCAATGAACTTTTGAATCCGAGACCGGCTTTGCTCAGACCGCTGACTCACCAGCCAGCGATCCAAACGCATCGGAAGGGGCTTGGGATAGGTGAGGGTGACGAGTTCTCCTTCCCCCTCTCCGAACCCGTCCGTAAACACTTCTTCAGGCAAGGGGGGGCGCACAAACCCTTGGCCTTGAACGTTCAAGACTCCCCCTGTTCCGGTAATTCCAAAGCGATCGAACCCAACAGCGAACGTCGGAAATCATCCAGCAAACGCTGTGCCATTCGTGCCGTATCCCCAGAGGTATGGCGTTCGGCTGTGGCCTCCAGCCAAAACGCTGGATCAGCCGTATGCCCAGCCACTGGGGTTCCATAACGCTGCTCCAAAACCGACAGCACAACCCCGGAAGCCTCCCGTCCCTGCGCATCAATCAAGATTCTCAAGAACGCCTGGGCCACCAACTCGCCGTCATAGGCCGCTTGGCCGATGTCATCACAGAGGGCGAGATGCAGCGCCGCCCGTTGATCATCCAAGCGAGGTGGCAAAACGCCAGGGGCATCGAGCAAATCCAAGTCTTGACCAAGCCGCACCCAACGCAAGGTGCGCGTCACACCGGCCCGGCGGGCACTCGCTACCACCTTTTTCTTGACCAGCCGATTGATCAAGGCCGACTTGCCCACATTGGGAAAGCCGAGGGTGAGGGCGCGCACCGCCCGCGGGCGCATCCCCCGAGTCTTCCGCCTCTCATTGAGCTGATTTCCAGCCCGAATTGCCGCCTGCTGCACCAGCTTCACCCCGGTACCGGCCTTGGCATCACACCAAACCGTGCGCTGCCCCTGCGCCTTGAACCACTGATCCCAGGCCTCCCATGCCGCAGTCGTGACCATGTCGCGTCGATTGATCACCAGCAAATGCTGCTTCCCTTTCAACCAACGGTCGAGATGGGGGTGTCCGGTGGCAAGAGGGATGCGGGCATCACGCACCTCAATCACCAAATCCACCTTGTCGAGATTTCGCTTGAGCTGCTGTTCCGCCTTAGCAATGTGCCCTGGATACCACTGAATCGGAGGTGTTTTCACGGCACCACCAAAACTGGACAAGGCGCGAGCTGAATCACCCGCGCTGCCGTGCTGCCGCTCTCGGCTTCAAGATTCACGCCGCGGGTGCCCATCACAATCACATCCACATTCAACTCGTCTGCCACGTCGCAAATCACAAACGCTGGCATCCCCTCACGCTCCACCACCTCACAGGACACCCCGACCTGCTCAAAACGGGCTTGAGTTTCGGCCAATAACGTTGCCACCACTGCATGGTCATGCATCTCGGGGCGCTCGGACTGAACCACGGACAACAGGATCAGCCGGCTGTTGTGACTGCGTGCCAAGTCCAGGGCTTTGGTCGCCGCTTCCACTGCTTCTCGGCTGTGATCAAGCGGAAATAAGACGGTTTCAAACATTGGGCCACCTCCGGTAGTACCCCTCTTTTGCAGTGCTAGCGCGTAATCGGGTTAATCTCGCCCCGATTTCACACCTCACGACATAACCACATGGCGAAGCGTTCCCTGGCAAAACTGAATACCGGCGACTTGAGCGGAAAACGCGTTCTTGTGCGGGTCGATTTCAACGTGCCTCTGAACGACGCCGGTGCGATCACTGACGACACGCGCATTCGTGCAGCACTGCCAACGATCAATGATCTGATCGGCAAAGGCGCCAAGGTGATCCTGGCGGCTCACTTCGGCCGCCCCAAGGGTCAGGTGAACGACGCGATGCGCCTCACCCCAGTGGCCGCACGGTTAAGCGAGCTGCTCAGCAAGCCTGTGACCAAAACCGACAGCTGCATCGGACCGGACGCCGAAGCCAAGGTGAACGCCATGGCCAACGGCGATGTGGTGCTGCTCGAGAACGTGCGCTTCTTCGCGGAAGAAGAAAAGAATGATCCCGCCTTCGCTGAGAAGCTCGCCGGCCTCGCCGACGTTTATGTGAACGACGCCTTTGGTGCCGCTCACCGTGCCCATGCCTCCACACAAGGCGTGACCAAGTTCCTCAAGCCTTCCGTGGCTGGCTTCTTGATGGAGAAGGAACTTCAGTACCTACAAGGCGCCGTGGATGAGCCCAAGCGTCCTTTGGCTGCGATCGTTGGTGGCTCCAAGGTGAGCAGCAAGATCGGCGTCCTCGAAGCCTTGATCGACAAGTGCGACAAGGTGCTGATCGGTGGCGGCATGATTTTCACCTTCTACAAAGCCCGCGGCCTGGCTGTCGGCAAGAGCCTCGTGGAAGAAGACAAGCTGGAACTGGCCAAGGAATTGGAAGCCAAAGCAAAGGCCAAAGGCGTTGAGCTGCTACTCCCCACCGATGTGTTGCTTGCCGACAACTTCGCTCCTGATGCCAACAGCCAAGTGGCAGACGTCACAGCGATTCCCGACGGCTGGATGGGACTCGACATCGGGCCTGATGCCATCAAGGTGTTCCAAGCAGCTCTGGCTGATTGCAAGACCGTGATCTGGAATGGCCCCATGGGCGTGTTCGAGTTCGACAAGTTCGCGGCAGGAACCAACGCCATTGCCACAACCCTGGCTGAAATCGGTGGGAAAGGCTGCTGCACAATCATTGGCGGTGGCGATTCCGTTGCGGCTGTTGAGAAAGCAGGCCTGGCCGAAAAGATGTCTCACATCTCCACCGGTGGTGGCGCCAGCCTCGAGCTCCTGGAAGGCAAGGTGCTTCCCGGCGTCGCCGCACTGGACGACGCCGCTTGATTCAAGCCGCCATACAAAACAGCTGAACGATTAGCTGAATTCAGGGCCGTTCCAATGGGAGCGGCCTTTTTTTTGCACTCTTCGACGCTCTGGCCTAGGCGGAAGTCCCAGTCGCTGCCGCTCAGCCGTCATGGCAGCGCGTGCCTCCCGAAACAGTTCGCGTCGGCCTTGGCGTTGCTCCTGCTTACACACCCGAAAGGCATCGATGGTGTTGGCCGATTGAAGACATCGCTGCTTGGCTGCCAACAACGCTTTTTGCTGGTCCATGCTGCTCAGCTCCCAACGGCGCCGTACTTCAAACAACTGCTGCTTTTGCGCATCCGTCAGCGTTGATCGAACAGCACGCGACTGCATTGGAGACTCAGCCCATCCTGTAGCGGGGTGGAGAGCGGCGGCGGCAAATGCGGCACAAGGGATCACCAGATAACGCTTCCAAGGCTTCGGCGTAACCATGGGAATCATTCACAGAACGCACTCATGCTGAAAGCAAGCTTCCGTTGAAATCTGACCCACATGGGGCTCATGCATGACCGGATCTAACTGATCCAATCAGCCTTTGAGCCATAAACCCAACGAGAGCAGACCGGCTGCAGCAATCCAACTGCCCATCACCCGCACCGCGATTTTGACCGCTGGGCTTCGCATCACCACCACCTGGCCGCTGATCAGCACCGACAGCACAGCCACGGCAGTCACCACCCCGAGCATGTCGAGCGAGACCCCCTGGCGAACAGCCGGCATGGTGAAGCCATTCACCACACCAAACAACAAGCCAAAGCTGGTGACCAGCGAAGCGAACACAGCAGAACGGAGCTTCTGGGCGAGGGCCACCAACACCCCCACCACAGTCACCATCAACGTGGTGATGAGGCTCAGCGTTTGATCCAGGCCCCAAAGTTGGCCAACCGAACCACCGAGCCACCAGCTCACAGGCAACAGAGCAAGCAGTAAACGCCCTCCAGCTGCACCCTGCTGACCCGCCAACAGGGCCAGACCAAGAACCAGCAAGACATCCGCTGGAGTGATCAGGAGATGGGCGATGCCGTCATAAAAGCCACCGAAACCGGTCTCCATGAGATGGGCAAAAAGCAATGGCATCAGGAACCTCCGAGCTGCATTAAGGACCACACCCCCACCACGGCGATCAACCCCCCACAAGCCCGCTGCACCCACCGGCCCCAGGGGAAGCGAGCTAGTTCACCGAGAGCAATACCCACCAAGTGCAGCAAGCCAGTCGCCACCACAAAAGCGAGGCTGAACAGCAGAGCATCCGCTCCATCGGGCAACTCCAGGCCATGGGCATAGCCATGAAAGAGGGCGAACAGCCCCACCAACCCGGCAGCGACCATCAAGGGCAAACGCTGCTGAAGCATCACCATCACCCCGAGCACCAATGCAGACAGGGCAATTCCCGTTTCCACACCCGGCAGGGGTAGACCCACCATTCCGGCCAAGCCGCCGAAGGCCATCACCATCGGGAAGGCCACGGGCAACAACCAAACGGCTGGCATCCCCAGGACAGCCCCCCAAAGACCAACAGCCACCATCGCCACCACATGATCCAATCCGGTGACGGGATGTAGTAGTCCAGCCATCACGCTGCCGGCGCCTCCTTCGGCGACATGGGCCTGCGCCGCCGGTGCCATCACCAAGGCCACCAGCGCTAACAGCACAAACCCATGCTTGAACAGCCTCCGCTGAGCCATCTCAAGCACCTCCACTGAGCATCGCCAGGGTGGTCTCGATCGTCCAATAGGCACCAGCACAGCCGATCGCCCAGGCCGGCAGGCGCTGCATCCAAAGCGGCCAGCGGATCTGCACCTGCCGGAAGCTGCGCTGCAGGCCCAGCACCAGCACCACAAAGACATCTTGGCCAATCTCAATCCCCACGTTGAACAGCAGCAACGCCAGCAGCAGCTCATGGTGCGGGAGACCCAGGTCCGCTAGCCCCCGGGCATATCCAAACCCGTGCAGAAGACCAAAACCGCAGGCCAGAAGCCAGGGATGGCGCAGGGTGATGCTGGTGCGCCCGCGCCGAAAGCGGACCACTTCCGTGCCCATGAACAGGATCGAAAGGGCAATCGCAGCATTGAGAGGTGCCGCCGGAATCTGCACGATCCCCACCGCTGAAACCGACAAGGTGATGCTGTTGGCGAGCGTGAAGGCTGTGACCGTTTTCAGCAGCATCCAACCATCGCGCACGATCAGCACGAGACCGAGCAGCAACAACAGGTGATCGCCCCCCAGCAGGATGTGCTCGATCCCGAGACGCAAATAAGACCACGCCCCTGGTTGGGCATCGGCCTCGGAGGCGGTTGGAATCACAGCCGAGGGCCGTTCCGGCTGAATTAATAGGGTCTGGGGAGAGTCCGACTGCCATGCCTTCACCCGCAGCAGCACCTCGGTGCCGGCTCCTGCCAAGCCATCGATGCTGATGGCGCGTCCCTCGAGGGGCTCTCGGCAACGGAGCTGAGCGCGATACACCAAGGCCCGAGCCTCTCGCCTTGTGGCCCAATCGCCGTTGAGGGCGCAGTCGTCCGGGAAGCGAGGCGCAATCGGCAGTTCCTGACCCTGGAGCAAGGGCAACTTCCAGAGCATCTGGTAGTTGCTAGGCCCGCTGGCCTCGAGCTCCAGGAAGCCAGGAAAAAGGTCGTGAGCGGTCGCCCAACGCGGCAGTAGCAACGCCGCAACCAGCAATAAGGGAAGTAGAAAGCGACGCACCATGATCAGGGCTGCGGCATGCGCACGCTGTATTTCGCCAGCAGCTGGCGGTACAGCTCCTCCTGCTGGTCTTGACGCTGGTCAGCCTGCCAATCGCGTTGAACCGCATCAAGCACCTGTTCCAGAGGCGGAAGCGCCCCTGGCTTCACAGCCGACACCCGCACAAGATGCATCCCATAGGCGGAGGGGATGGGCCCGACCCAACTGCCGCGCGGTTGCTCAAGCAAGGCATCGGTGAAGGTGGAGCCGAATTGGGCCACGAGTTCACTGCGACGTTCTTCGCTCCAACGGCTCTCAATCATCGCCAGAGGGTCGCCAAGGGCCGAGGGGTTCAAGCCTTGGCCATTGCTATTGAGCTGGGCTTTGAAAGCTGCGGCGTCACGATTCAAGCGGTCACCGCGGCGGGCAGGGTCAAGAAACACCTGTTCAAAACTCACCAGCGGTTCACTGCGAAAGCGATCGGCATGGGCCATGAGATGGCCCTGCAACTCTTGATTGCTCGCCAGCGACAGCTTGAGCTCTCCCTCGTTCACAAACTCCATCTTCTGGCGCAGACGGCGGCGCACGATCGTGTCGTTGCGATCAAGACCGAGAGCCATCGCCTCCCGCACCAGCACCTCAGTGCGCACATGATCGTCAAACAGGCGCTGCAATTCCTCCTGGGAGGGAGGCCGTTGCCAGGTGCGCACGAACGCCTTCACCATCGTGGCCGCCTGCTCATCACTGACAACAATCTCCGCCGAGCCCTGACTCCCGCCAGGGCTCCAAAACGCCTGCAACCCGAACAGGGCGGCACCCACCATCAGAAAAGGGATGATGGGTTCCTTCAAGAGAAGGTGCAGGCGTTCGCGCCAGGACATCAGGCCGGGTTGTACCAAATAGGGCTGGTGTAGGCCCGTTCCTGACTGGTGTATGGAGCCTTGTCCGGCATCTCGTCGTAAAGGTTGAAATTCTTGCGGTCGTAGGCCAACCAGGTGGGTGTGGGGATTTCGAGCACACGCACGTAATAGAAAGCCTTTTGGCTGGGATCGAAGGAGGGATCGGTCCAATGGGCCGTGAGGTTGGTGGCGCCAATGGTGTTGGTGTAGGTCGCTTCGCGCACGTTCACGCTGCTTCCAACCGAGGGGACCTTGCCGTCGGCACCGCGGGTGCGCTGGTCGGCGTCACTCCAAGAAACATCGAACACCTGCTCGTGGGTCTGACCAGACGCATCCAGCCAGCCTTTAACAATCTGAATGCGATCAAGGTTGGCGCCATCAGGATCTTTGCGGGCCTGGATGAGGAAGGAAGGGACCTGACCCTCGGCAGCCGCCATCAGATCACCACCCATGGGAACCCCCTTGGCACAGGCGGACTTCGCCCAGTCCGCGGAGTTGATCTCCTCACCGGTGTAGTCGTAGCCGCCGTACACCCGGGCGGTCAGGCGGGTGCCGCTGGTCCCGAAGACTTCCTTGCGGGCCATGGCATCCCAAAGCGCCGTCCGGCTGTTACCCGAGGCCCACACTCCAGCCAAACCGGATGCCCCGAGCTGAAGAGCGGTGAGGTCGAGGGACGCATCTTTCGACGACTTGATCAACACATCTTTCCAGCGCTCCGGGCTGGGCTCAAGGGCAGGAGATTTGCCCCACCAGTTGTCTTCCGCTGTGGAGGGAAGGCTGGAGTGCGAATCGGTGGAGCCGATCAAGCCAAACTTGAACGGATTCACCCCGAGCTCCTGTTCGAGCTGCAGGCCCCTCCGCAGGGCCTCTCGGGCGTACTCGTAGGGAATCATCTCCGGCGTCGTCGGCTTGATCCCGCCGAGGTTGGAGTTATCGACGATGTTGAAGTTGGCAAACTCATCCTCCGGCGACAGCAGTGGATGGGTCTCACCGGTGCCCTTCGCCTGCGTCACCTCGGTGATCGGCTCGAAGCGTTGACGCATGCGGGCGTAGTCCGCATCGATCGCCATCCGGCTCTTCTGGTGCTGCGGCAAGAACATCGTGCCGCTGGAGAGATTGCCGTTATGGGGAATGGCCAGCACCCGACCGCCGAGCTGCGACTCATAGGCCGCCATGAACGCCCACAGATCCTCGACATCTTCCGAATCGAAAGCGGAGAACGGCAGGATCCTGTCCGTCAGGGCTTTGTCGTCGCGGAAGATCACGACGCGGTGGAGATTGCCTCCGCCGGGCTGACTGGTCCACTCGTAGCCAATCAGGCTGGTGAAGGTACCGGGATTGTTGTAGCGCTCAGCCACCGCGTTGTTCATCTCCCAGACGCTGGTCAAGTAGGCGTCATTGGAGACGAGGGCCTCAGAGCCCTTGGCCATCCACTGCACAAGCAGATAAAAGGCCTCACGGCCCTTGCCTGCCTTGAGCAAGTCGTGGAGTTGCTGGCCTAACGACGACTTGAGCAGTTCCGGATTGGATGCTTCTAGTCCCTGCGCAAGACCGAGATTCTCGGAGTGGTCGGCGACCACCAGGAAATCGAGGGGGCGCTTAAGAGCTGCCTGCTGACCCGAATTACTCGTGACCGTTTCGCCGCGGGCAAAGCGGTACGCCTCGTCGAGCCCGAGCTTGGTGCCCGCCAAACCCGCGTCCGGCGACAGAGCAGTGTGCAGGTGGGTGTCCCCAAAGAAGGGACGGTTGCCAATGGCGCACTGGGCTTCTAGCCCCGTCTGTGCCGACGCATTCGCTTTGCTCTCCAATGGAGAGATTGGCCCATTGGCGCAGGAGGCGAGCCCAGGCAGCAGGGCAATCACGCCAGTGAGCGCTAAGGAGCGAAGTCGTCTGGCCACAAAGTCCCTCATTGAACTGTTGAGTCAGCCTCTTCAAAAACGGCGCCAGTTCCAACCAAGAACAGACTCAACGCCACTGGATCTCGCACAATTGGGATCATCTTCATCGGATTGACCTCGTTCTTAATGCCCGGATCTCCGCTCATCGCTCCCGCCCAGCTGGCCGTGGTGGGGCTCGGCGCTCTGGGGCTACCCATGGCGATCAACCTGCGCGAAGCCGGCTACAGGCTTCATGTGCACACCCGCAGTCGAAGCGCGGAGAGCGATCCCAGCCTGCAAGCGGGTGACTCCTCAGCAGCGGCGGTCTGCTGCGATTCCCCCGCCGAAGCCGCCGGCGGCTGCCAGGCCCTGTTGCTTTGCGTCAGCGATGACGCCGCAGTGGAAGCGGTGCTCTGGGGAGATGGCGGAGCTGGCTATGCCCTCACACCTGGAAGCTTGGTGATCGATTGCTCCACGATCGCGCCAGCAACCGCGGAGGCGATGGCCAAGCGGCTGGCGGAACGCAACGTGCCCTACATCGATGCTCCTGTGACAGGAGGGACAGAAGGCGCCAAAGCCGGCACGCTCACCGTGCTCTGTGGTGGCGAAACGAATGCACTCGAGCAGGCCCGTCCTCTCTTGGAGGTGATCGGTGGCTCGATCCATCACTTCGGGCCCGTGGGAAGTGGCCAACAGGTGAAAGCGGTGAACCAGGTTCTGGTGGCCGGAAGCTATGCCGCTGTCGCAGAAGCGATCGCCCTGGGGCAACATCTCCAGCTCCCCATGGAACAGGTTGTAGCGGCACTCGTTGGAGGCGCTGCCGGATCGTGGGCCCTGCAACATCGTTCAGCGGCCATGCTTGCCGATCAATACCCGCTCGGCTTCAAGCTCGCTCTCCATCACAAGGATCTGAAGATCGCGCTGGAGGCCGCCAAGGAACAGCAGTTGGAACTCCCGATCACCCAACGCGTGCTGGAACAGGAGTCGCAACTGATGCAACAGGGACTCGGGAACGCCGATGTATCCGCCCTAAGGCGCTGCTACCCAGCGAATCCCAATCAAGGCTGAAGCTGACTTTTGTCATCCACCACACGCACCTGCTTGCTCACACTCACCACACCCTCGGGATGCACCAACAGAGCAGCCCAGGTTTGGATGCCCGGCTTGAACGGAGCTTGGACAGACTTAAACAAGCCGCCGCCGCCGAGGGGCTGGAGCTGGATATCAGGACTTTCCTGCCCCAACACCTGCTCAGGGGTGAGCGCGATCAAACCACCCGCCAACAGGGCATCACCCAAGGGCTTTTCCACCACCACATCCACGTCGTAGCGACTTCCGGTGAGGACGCTATCGGGGATGAGCAAACTGATCGGCAGTGACTCCTTGGCACTGGTCATCACCGATTGATCGCTCAGGATTTCCTGGTTGGTAATCAAGCCGCTCTTGGTGGTTACTGCGAGACGCTGATTGGCATAAAAGGAATAACTCAGGCCATCCTGCTGGCGTCTGCCGCTCACACCGATCTGCATGGTCGAACGACCATCCGATGTGGGAGTACCGGGCCTCACCGACCAGTTCAGCTGAGGAAAACGGCTGCTGAACTGGCGATAACGCTCCTCCAAACCACCAAATTGCTCAGGGGTAAATAGAGACCTCAGCGCTGCAACATTGCCTTCCGATTGATTGAGGGCGACTTCCAAGCGCTCACTTAAATCAAACGGAGCCTGGGTCACAGCCCGACCGGTCAAGGGCAAAGCCAGGGCGGAGCCAACCAGCAATGACACCAACGAGGCACGGAGAGCCCGTGACATAAAGAGAACCCTGAATCCAACTAAGTTAGGGCGCTCTTTCTCATCCCGCTCGCGCTCATGCCACGGCTTCTGATTGCTGCCAGCGGCACCGGCGGGCACTTGTTTCCAGCCCTCTCCGTTGCTGATGCCCTGCCGGAGCCATGGAGCGTGCGCTGGGTGGGCGTTCCCGACCGCCTGGAGACAAGCCTTGTTCCAGAGCGTTATCCCCTCACCACGGTGAAAGCCGGTGGATTGCAAGGTCGCGGACTGCGCAAACTCATCCAACTGATCCAATTGCTGGCCGCCAGCGGCGGCATCCGCCGCCTGATCCAAAGGGAACGCATCGATGCTGTCTTCACCACAGGCGGATACATCGCTGCACCAGCAATCCTGGCGGCACGGTGGTGCGGCATCCCCGTGGTGCTGCATGAATCCAATGCCATTCCCGGCCGGGTCACACGCTTGCTAGGACGCTTTTGCACCCGCGTTGCTGTTGGGCTTGAAGCTGCCGCACCACGCATCCCCGGCTGCCGTGCGGTGGTGACTGGCACCCCGGTGCGAGCTGCTTTTCTCCAGCAACACGCCCTACCGACGTGGGTTCCTCAGGGCAACGGCCCCCTGCTGGTGGTGATCGGCGGAAGCCAAGGCGCTCTGGGGCTGAATCGGATGACGCGCGTGATCTTTCCCTCCCTACTCAATAGCGGCTGCCGCGTCGTGCATCTCACCGGCAGCAACGACCCTGATGTGGGTTGCATCGCACACCCCTTGCTGGTGGAGCGAGCGTTCAGCGATGAGATTCCAGCCCTGCTCCAACACGCCGACCTCGCCATCAGCAGAGCCGGTGCCGGCAGCTTGAGCGAACTTGCTGTGAGCGGAACACCCACCGTGCTGGTGCCCTTCCCCCAAGCCGCCGATCGCCATCAAGACGCCAACGCTGTGTGTGCCGCCGCCGTCGCTGCTGCCGTGATCGTGCATCAGCACGACCCGAGCGAGACGACTCTTCGCGACACGGTTTGGCGCCTGCTCGGATCCAGACTTCAAGGAGGCGATTCAGGCGCTAACCCACTGCCCGAGATGGGGCAGGCCATGCGCGAGCTTGGCGTAGAGGATGCGGATCAAAAACTCGTGACCCTGCTCGAAGACCTGGTGGCTGAAGCGCGCTGAAGCGCGCGAAGAATGCGTTGATTCCCTCTTCGGTCTTGCAAACCAATGCGCAACCAACGCTCCCCCAACCCTTGGAAAGAACGGCAATCCCGAAGCAAAACGCCCTGACGCGCTAGCTGCTCGCGCAGCTCCAGCAAGGACTGCTCACCTTGGATCAGCAAATAATTAGCCGCCGAGGGGTAGGTCTGGAATCCAGGGATGGCATCAAGTTGGGCCCGAAACCAGGTGCCTTCCTGTTGCACCCACTGCTGAACGCGCCCTTGCCAACGCTGCAAGCCAACTGGGTCGTTCATCACAGCTACTCCAGCCGCAATCGCCAAGCCATTCACAGGCCAGGGATCTCTCCATCCATGCCATCGCTGCAGACGATCGGGTGCCGCCACGGCATAGCCAAGACGCAAACCCGCAATCGCAAACAATTTCGTGAGACTGCGGATCACCACAAGATTGGGGTGATCTTCCACCAAAGGCAGTAGCGACTGATCTTCCCCCCCTGGCACCAGGGGCAGGAAGGCCTCATCACAGATCACCAGCGCGTATTGAGCCAGCAAGGGTTCCAACGAAGCACGGCTCCAAAGCTGACCGGTGGGGTTGTGGGGGATTGGTGATCCACACCACATCAGTCGTTGCCTTGAGCGAGGCCAGCGGAAAGGGTTGCGGCCAGCCATCGCCCCACACCAAAGGCAAGGGCAGCTCCTCGATCACGCCACCCCAACAGGCCAAAGCGCGGGAATAGTCAGCAAAACCGGGCTGCGGCACAGCATTACGACCGGTGGCGGTCGCATCACGAGCTGCCCAGGTGAACAATTCCGCGGCCCCATTCCCTGCGAGCACCTGCTCAGGATCCAGTCCATGCCATGAGGCGATCGCAGAGCGCAAATCAGCCTGAGCGCGGTCGGGATAATCACGCAGGGATGGGCCGTGAATGGCGGCAGCAAGAGCTCTACGCAGCGCGCGAGGCGGACGAAATGGCACCAACGAAGCGCTGGCATCCAGCAACTGGGAGGGCTTCATCCCCAGCCGCCGGGCTTCCTGGCTGAGATTGCCTCCATGGGGAGGAAGGCCGTTGCTCACGCCGACTGGTGCTGGATTCCCCCATCCTGCCCCGACTCCTCTCGGAGCCAAGGTCGACGCAGACCAAGAAGACCGATACAACGCTTTTACAACCAAGCAAGCCCACGTGTTGAAGCCGTCTCGCTGGATGCCCTTGCTGGGGTTATGGCTGATCGCCAGCCCCATGCAAGCGGAAAGCATGGATGACCTCATCAAGGTGCTCCAGGACGGCGAGTGCCGCAACTGCCGCCTAGCCGATGCCGACCTTGTGCATGCCGATCTTCGCGATGCCGATCTACGCGATGCGCGCTTGCAACGAGCCAATCTCGGCGAAGCCCAATTGGATGGGGCTGACTTGCGCGGAGCCAATCTCAGTTTCACCAGCTTGCGTGGGGCTTCCCTCCGTGGAGCCAATCTCGAAGGCAGCGTCCTGCATGGCACCGACCTGCGCGATGCCGATCTCAGTGGCGCTCGCCTGAGCCCCAATGCTTTGGAGGAGGCACATTGGCAAGGCTCTAAGGGCATTACCAAAGGCATTCAAAGCCATGCCGCTCTACACAATGCGGGCGTGGAGGCTTCTCAATCAGGTCGTTGGTCTCAGGCTGAACAACTATTTGGCGCCGCAATTCTTCGTTCACCAGAGGAACCATTGAGCTGGGTTGCTCGAGGGATCAGTCGCAGTGAACAAGCAAAAGATGATCTAGCAAGTCAAGACTTCGGTTATGCCGCTTTGCTGTTTAAAAAACAAGGAGCCAAGGATTGGGCAGAACAACTCAATCAAGCTGCGGACTCAATTGGCTCACGCCGCTACCAACAAAACAATCAACATTCTGGGAATGGCGTAGGCAATCAACTTCTTCAAGGCACG
>ERZ887849.2642-NODE-2642-length-14465-cov-9.400694_pt1 | contig 14465 bp, 6 predicted proteins | sample MGYA00521267_ERZ887849 | MGnify/ENA primary metagenome ERZ887849 (study PRJEB32303, sample SAMEA104408601) | aquatic metagenome | biome: Brackish water; feature: Pelagic; material: water | place: Baltic Sea | collected 2014-06-06T16:11:00 | depth 2,863 m ... | reverse complement strand
AGTGAGTTTTAGAGAAGGTGACCAAGTATTTAACGTATCCAATAACTTTTATACATATGATGATGCCCAAGCCGTATGTAAAGCATTTGATTCCAGATTAGCTACATATGATGAAATCGAAAAAGCATATGATAATGGAGCTGAATGGTGTAATTATGGGTGGTCTGAAGGACAAATGGCATATTTTCCAACCCAAAAAGAAACATGGAATAAATTGCAGAAAAATGAATTACACAAAAATAGTTGTGGAAGACCTGGAATCAATGGCGGATACTTTGAAAATCCTTATATCAAGTTTGGGGTGAATTGTTTCGGGAAAAAACCGAAACCAACGGATTTGGAGAAACAAATGATGCAAGCACAAATCGATGAACCGATTCCACAAACAGAAGAAGAAATCGCATTGCAAGAAAAAGTGAAATATTATCAAGAAAATGGAGACCAGTTGTTGCAAGTAAATTCATTCAATAAAAAGAAATGGTCACGTTACTAAGGTGTGGAAAAATATCTTTCCCAAATTTGTTTGTACGTGATTGAGTCAATATGGCCACTTGTACCTCCCCCACCGTTTTTGTCTAAGCGAATCCTTGGAATAGATGGTTTGAATGAATGTGTGAATCGCATGTTTGGTTATATATGTATATATTTAATGATTATGTACATATATATTTGTATATGAAGCATATACTTGTTACAGGTGGATGTGGGTTTATTGGGTCAAATTTTATCAATAATCACTTTGAGCAAAATGGTTTTCAAGATACGCATATTGTCAATTTAGATGCATTATATTATTGCGCAAATGTACTGAATGTCACAGAAAAAATACGAAAATCAAAATATTATACCTTTATACAAGGGAATATTACAAACCATGAACTTGTAAATTCTATTTTACATACGTATAAAATCGATATAGTGATACATTTCGCAGCCCAATCACATGTACAAGATTCTTTTACGGACCCTGGTAAGTATGTGCAAGATAATATATTGGGAACACATACATTACTGGAAGCTTGTCGAACACACGGCAACATTACACGATTTATTCATATTTCGACAGATGAAGTATACGGCGAATCTTTGATTGCAGATGAAGAACAAAAAACAGAACAGTCTATACTATGCCCAACAAATCCATATGCTGCCACCAAAGCAAGCGCTGAACTTTTAGCATCTTCTTATTATCATTCATTCAAATTTCCTATTATTATTACACGAGGAAACAATGTATATGGACCGAATCAATATCCAGAAAAACTGATACCAAAATTCATCGAATTATTACGGAATGGAAAAAAAGTAACGATACAAGGGGATGGAAGTAATGTACGTGGATTTTTACATGTACAAGATGTAGCCCAAGCGATTGAACATGTGGTAAAGAAAGGTGTAATTGGAGAAATATATAATATAGGCAGTGATGTACATGACGAATACACAGTGATGCAAATAGCGGAAAAACTAATCGTTTTGATACATCCGGAAACAAAGTCCAAGGAAGAGCATATTGAATATATTGAAGACCGTCCATTCAACGACAAACGCTATTTCATTAGCAATGAAAAAATAAAAAAATTAGGATGGAATATTACGATTCCATTCGAATCCGGTTTAAAAGACCTTGTACAAAACCATTAAGTTTTCTTTTTATAAAATTGTAACAATGTTTGTATTCCATGTTTTTTGTTATACAAATCAGTAAGGAAAGGGTCAAATAATAATTGTTTTACTTGAGAGGAACAATATTTTTCTCGTTTTTTCATAAACAATTCCAAGTCATCTTCGCAACTAATTCGTAAGGTTTCTATGATTTTACGATATTCCCGAAAATCACATTGTTTTTTGTTTTTGTGTTCATATATCTTTTCTATGGCCAAACTCAATAATTGCTGCAATGGATTCATCAATTGGTTTGTAATATAATATGTATAATCCAAGGGAATGTCATTTTTTATGATATAATCAGGAGTTTCAATGCGTTCTCCAAGTAAACACTTGGGGTCATTGTTAGTCACAAATACATATTTGATTCTATCTCCTGGTTTCGGTTTATTACCTGGTTCTCTTTCTCCAATCCTATCTGCAAGTACACGATGTGCAATTTGACTCGGATTTTTATAATTGCTTCGCAACGATTTTGTAATGGCCAATTTTTCCATCGATACATTTCCTTCTACCAAACGTTTTAACATTGTATTCAAGAATTCGATTGCTTTGGAAATGTTATCGGGCTCTTTCATCAGAATAGTCAATATACCACCATATACGTCTTTTACATAATCACAAGAGTCACGTCGTTTCAAGGGCAACCCCATGAATTTTAATTTGCCTTTATTTGGGTCGGTTTCATATAACATGCCCACATACCGTTTCTTAGAAAGAAGGATAAATGACATGAGGGTTTTCTCATAGGCCAGTTTCATAGGAGGTGGCAAGAATAATGAACATAAATGTGCCGCTTCTTGTGCAATTTCAATCGTCCATTCGAGCGCTTCTTTTCCACGGATGGGTTTTCCAGTTTTCACATCTTCCAGATTAAAGGTAAAGAATACAGAATCGGTGTCCCCATATACATACGCAGAACGAGTTCTTACGCTCGATACTCGAGCGGTTCCATCTGTTTTTTCATAAATTAAATTTTCATATATTTCTTCAACCATTCGTCGTGCATATATAATCATCATACGACCAATAGACGTGATGGATGCAGCAACATCTTTTTCAAAGAAAGTAGAAACACTGGAACCCATTTGACCATACAATGAATTGGCCGTCACTTTATAACCAAGTTGGCGTTTGTCCAATACATTTGCCAAGAAAGGGTCTGATTCACTTTCTGCTTTGACTCTGGTTTCTTTACGTGCTTTTAACAAATCCCCAATAATGCAAGGAATGATACCTTCTTGACCATTCGGAAATTGTGCCCATCTGCATACTTTTACACCACGTTTTTCTTTTATTTTCCTTCCAAGTTTTCCATTTGCAGTATATGTTTGTACAGTTTCAAAATGGTCGAAACTGGTCTCAATGTATCGATATTCAGGTAAGTTGTCATATGACTGTATTTTTTTCACCAATATTTCTTTTTTTTGTGGTGTACATTTTGCAAGTACAACATCATTAATACGAACTAAATTATTTTGATTGTCATATAATTTTGTCCATACTTTGCTGTTTGGAGACAAGTTCCATGCTTTGGCAATGGATGGATACAATGATGAATAATCATTACATGCAACTGGATTTTCACCATACATGGCACATTTAGGTGCCAATACAATTGCTCCTTCATATCCATCGTCATTTTTTCCATGTTCTAAGTCAGGCATCAGTGTATTTTTTTCACGGCATACTTTTGCAACATAACTGGTGAGTTTGATTCCTTGTCCACGAAATACTAAGAAACTAATGGGTACATTGCAAATACGAGCCATTTCATTGTATCCAGTCAATACATCTGTTTTTTTCATCAAATGTTGAACCAAGTTACAATCTTGAATACAGTATTTTGCAACCACTGCACGGTCTGCTGAAGAACCACGAGCCAAACGGAAGATATCTTGAGGGCTGACATCATCCTTGGACATGCCCCATTTTAATACTTGGGTTTTCGTATTCAAATCACTATAATGTCCGTGTAACACAATAATATTGTATTTTCCATTTGCAATACTATCGTGATTTTCTACCACGCAATTATACACAATGTCTTGTACTTGGAACTTTTTACCTTTCATGTAATAATCTACTGTAAACGTTGTAATTTCAATATGAATAAAGTCATGTACATTTAATCCTGCCAAATTCTTACTGTATAGTTTTGTAACATCACAACCGTTTTCTTGTCCCAATTCAATGCCTTTGATATCATCTCGGATAAAGTTACCAGCTACGTCATCTAATTTATACGATGAAAGATTGTAATCACGCCGGTAATAAAACAGCAGATCAATTTGCAAACGACCAGAAAGACCGGGATAATGTAATTCATAATCCCCACTTGCTAATCGATTCTTGGTCATTTCTAATGATTGTTCACTTGTTTTTGCATTTTCTTTATAACATTTTTCGCCTTGTATACGTGATAAATCCATAAACTTGTCGACAATATTGAGTTCTTGTGCACGTTGAAACATAAACGCATAATCGAAACCAAATATATTGTATCCAATAATAATGTCAGGGTCTTCTGTACGTATCATCTTGGTCCATTCTTGTAAACAAGTGGTTTCCGTTTTTACGCTGACTACTTCCGCATTGGGAATGTCATCACAAGAACCGACAACAATACAATGGTTTTTATAGGGTTCCGATGTTCCATATTTCATGAATGTAGACCCAATAAAGGTAACTTCATCTCCTTTCAATTCTGGAAACCCAGGATATTGACTAATATGTTCGTTCAAAATTTGGATTTTACTTTCACGAGTATATTCTTCGTCCAATAGTATCTGTGTCAATGCCATATTTCCTTTCTGTTTTTGTATTTCGTCTTTGTTTTTATTTGCACCATAATATAATGACTGTTCCGATATATCTCCTACATTACTACCAAACCCACCAACCATTTCATTACCTCCATTGTCTTCATTATCTTCGTTTCCACCATTCGCACCTATTTTCAACAACGTTTTTGCATCATCTGCTATTTTTTCAAACATACTACAAATTTTTGCATTTTTACGACTTCCTTTATCCGATTTTTCTTCTTTGATTTCTTGTTTAATTTGGTCCAATGAAGAAATCAATAATTTTTGTATTTTTTCTTTTAGGTATGTCTTGGTATGTTTTACTTTTGGATATACTTCATCAATGTTTTCCATGGACCCAATTGAAAACGCTGCATATAACATTTGCTTTAATAACTGGTCTGCCCGTTTTTTATCGGTCGGTTGCAAATCCCCTTTTTGAATTCGTACAAGAAACGCATCTGTAATTTGACTAACCAACCGTTTGTAATCTTTCTTTGGTAATGGGAAATCACCATGACTACTACTTGCTTCTATATCGAAACTACAAATCTTAAATGGTACTGGAGTTTCTTTTTGAGGCAAGGGAACCACGCCAGTTGGAGTACAAATATATTCATACTTACAAGAAGAACGTAACTGTTTTTTCGATGGAATCGTATAATTGCTCACTTCAATCCAACCAGATGGACTTATTTCATGTATATGAAAGTATCTCAGCAACGGCGGTATTTTACTTTCATACAAATGCAATTTAGTTTTCATAAATTCCATAGGAACATAAATTCGTTTTTTCCTTCCATCTTCATCTGTTGCAAAGTCTCCTTCTGGTGTTTTTTCCATTTGAAACCATAAATTTTTAGCTTTGTTAAAAACATCCATATTGGTAAACGTTAATTTGACAAATTTGAATTTGGTATTTCCTGTAAATTCATATAATTTGTCATGCTCGACTAATGTAGCAGATTTTAAACATTCTTTGTTATAACCTTTCAATTGTTCACTTAAGTACTCTTGAAATTGATATGCCGTGGTATTAGTCCAATGGTCATCCACTTGTACATAAAAGAAAGGGCAATAACCATCTACATAAATCAGGCATGTTTCGCCCTTTTCATTTAATCCAAACATTTGAATACGAAATAATCGATTGTTTTTTATGATTTTTGGAGATGATTTCTTTGCACTATCGACACTACTATTGTCAGAATCATCGGCATTTGTAGTACTTGGGTCATTATCAAATGTTTTGAAATCAAACAAACGAAAAACTCGGGATGAATCATCGGTACTTTCAATAGGTTTCGGTTTTCGTACAACCAACTTTTTACCTTTGGTAGTCATCGTTTTTTTGACTGGGATATTCGTTTCAGACATGCTTGTAATAGAAGTCGATTGGGTAAGAGTAACAATGATATTGTATTGTATATGTACAATATAATATCTACAAATCAATTTTTTCGAAAAAGGTTTATTCATATCCCAAAAGGCCGATATTGACGATTTCTTTTGTTATCACTGCTCTTCCATGATGTCCTTCAAAGCTATAACCAAATATTTCCAACTCTTTTGTACATTTTTGTTTCACCATTTCTATCATATATGGTGTATAGTGTCGTTTATAATCTGTCGGTTGACTGTCTGTATCGCTTAATATTTTATTTATGTCTATTTCTGGATTTCGTTCTTTCATAAACGCCATTCCTTTTTCCAATTCTTCATAAATTAAAATCACGTCAATTACACATTTTTTATTTTGGTCATATAGTTGACTATATAATGAATCTTTTAAATATGGACAAGGAAACCCACCAGGATAAGGCCATGTATCATTACAGTATTTTTCAATAAATTCAGGAAATGTTTTGATATATTTGATAGATTGTTCATGTTCTCCAATACTCCCAAATTGGGTCTTGTATAATAAATATAACATTTCAAATGGATTGCGAATTACAGTAAACAGTTTATGAGTACTGGACTCATATTTTGGTGCATTAATGCCGTCTACGATATTAGATAAGCCTTTCCCATTTGTATATTTATATGCATCACCATTCAAAATATAAGGTTCATATTTTTTATTTTGGTGTTCGTGTGGAATGACGGATGTCATTCCTGCATTTATTATACATGTTTGATTGTGGACTCGTAATTCAGTCGTAGGTACTAAAATATACATCCAATTTTTATGCAGAGGAAATTTGGTTTGTTCGCCTTTATTACGTACAATACACATTGGAGATAATGTTTGAATACACGTGTTAGAATAAATATTATATTTCTTTGTAAGTAAACTAAAAATGGACTGGTCATGTCGATGCCCTTGAAAAGGGCCACGTTTTGAATGGATTCCAGGGCTATCGTCAATGAGTTCATGATGACAACTTGTTTCATACCACTCCTTCACCAATTGAGTGGTGTATTGTGTTTTTTGAAATGAAATTGTAGTTGCTTGTCGTTGAGGAGAATCATATGCGTCTTTCCGATTATCCATATCCAAGTACACAAATAAATCTCGTTTGGTCCATTCAATTTCAGGACGATTGACACTACCCACAATATGGTGTTCATATGTATTTTGCCATAACCTTGTAAAACCGTTGATATCGTCCAATTTTATTTCACATCCTGTATCTGACCATAATAAAATATCATCTGGGTTCATAATTCTGTCAAATACATAATGTATAATATATGACTTCCAGATCCAAAAACCATACCCCTTTGTATTGGTGTTTATCAAGTTTTTATTTGCTTCCCAAAAGGGCAAATGCGTCTTGCAATGAAAAGCATTGGGTCGTATATGAATAATCGCATCCATTTCATTTGTATTGTGTACTTGATTGGTTATACGTTTTATCGATGCATCAAAATGAAATCTTTCCGTATTTTCAGATGCAAATGACAGAAAATATTTGGTACTTATACAATTGATTTGTTTTACATAATAATCTAACGTTAATAATCGAGTATTGTACCATGTAAATTGTTCGTATTCATAGGTTGCTGTAAGAGTTTTCATATCAAAATCATACCAAGAATCCAATAAAATCATGGGAAAAAAATGAGAATAATATTCTACAAGTGGATTGCGTATACAAATCGGGATTGTTTTCGCATATAAACACTCCCAAAATCGATGTGTATCAACGCCATTCCCCTCTGGACATATAGCAAATTTACACGATTTTAATACTTGGACATATTCATCGTATGATACTCGAGGTTGCATCCGAAGACCTTTTTCTTGAAGCGCTTGACACATATGATTTCGTATTTTTGAATTCGTATTTACATCACAATAATAGTATAACAAATGTGTTTTAGTGGAGGTAGAATGTGTTTTCCATGCTTGAATATTCCCATGTGTCCACATGCGATTCGCCAAACCGATGGGCAATGGACGAATTTTACCTGTAGGTGGAAACATTATATTTTGAGTATATATTTTCATAATGTTAGGACAATTGTCTAACAAACAACGACCATATTCTTCTGTGAAATTTTCATCTGAATTATGACATACGACAACAAAAGGCACTTCAACACCTCGTAAAACAATTTGTATTTGTTCCATATGACTTTGTAACAAGTGTGTAAAAAGAAAAATAGTTCGTGCACGTTTAATTTTGGATATGATACTTACATCATCCAATGTAGCTATTTTGCAATCTTTCCATACATATTTTATATATGGGTTCGAAAAATCAGACATTTTTGCTCCAATAAACATTTCACAACACGATTGCAACAATTCGCCACTAATAATATGGGAATCGGTAGACATGGGATGTTCAATACTTAGATTACGCATACTTGGAGTGTGTTGAGGGAAAATAAACTGACACAAATTTTTACTATGAACATGTAAATTAATAATTTTGATGAATTGGAGATTCCCTGTAGAAGATGGAATCTTCATATATGGTACTTTATTTTGGCCTTCATACAACCATGTAAAATCATAATTATGATACCTAAAATCACAATGTGTATTAATAAACCCTTTCGTATCTTTTTGTTCGCTATTTCGTGGGTCAATCCCTCCCAAATATTGTCCTATCGATGCTGCATCAAATATACTATTGTAATGTTCATAATGATTCGTTAATATAGGGGATACTTTTTGTGCACTATTTTTGGGTGCAATTGGCAGTGTTTCTATCCATGATTGGTCTTTTATATGATACACATTTCCCCAATTTTGCATATCGTTTTGTTTATGGTCAAACTGAAATAAACATTGTTCTAATATATGTGCATTGGGAATATACATCAACCCTGGAACACAGCGATGTTCATTGTCCATTGTCAATAACAATTTGTCCGGTCGGTGAAACGTAATATTTGCAATATTCTCGAAGACCATGACATCATTTTCTACATGAACGATCTGTGTAATATGGTATTTTTTCATGTAGGCCAATATCGCATAAAAACGAAAGGATGTCCAATGCCAAAACCCATTCCGAAAGTCATTCTGATAAGCAGCTACCATTGTGTCATAATTTTCCAGTAAATCTTCCATCGCATAGGTTTCAACATATTCAGGAAAATGTGTAGTAAATTTGCGGTCAGTTAAGACAACTATGTCGTGATTCCCATGTTGTTTCATATGCAATATATTATGCAATACATAATTTTGGAAATTCGACAATACGACAAGTACAATACGCATTCTATATATTTGATATCATACACTATATTTTTATGTTTATCGAACGAATCATTATTATTTTGACAGAAAAAAATAAAAAAAAGAAATTATTTTTTTCATTTTTAGGTGTTATAATCAAAACGACCAGCGAATATTTCTCTACGATTCTTAGATGTCTCACTATACCATTTTATTTTTTTACATTTTGAACTATACGTTTTCGCTACATCTTTTAAACATTCATTGCAGTATTCAAGTATAGCATTCGGTTCATCAATTGCAATAGTAGATAATTCTTTACATAATTCTTCGACTCCTTTTTCTGCAATAGGATTACGGGCTGTTTTCAAAAAGTCAACCGCACGATACATACAATCCGTTACTGTTTGTACAAGTAGATGTAAAATATCCCCAATTTCTTTCGTTTTTGCGTGTTTTTTATTGGCACGTTGTACAAGCACTTTGAACGTATTTTCGTCGATTCGATTTCTCAGAAATCGGATACGTAATTCAACATTGTCGTTTACATGGTCCACTTGATACGATGGCATTTCTACGTACATAATATGTAAACAAGATTCCACAATATAGTCAATGTTTTTCAATAAAATTCGTGAATTATCATTGTTCATGGGAATGTCATTAATTAAGCGTGATAAATATCGTCGTATGATTCCTGATGAACGATAATCGAGTTCACGTCCACAAACGAAATCGCCCACTACCCGAGGAGCTTCTCCATTATTTTGTCTACGTTGCCATTCGTAAAAATGTGGATTATGGATATGTGTTTCAATCCTACCGGACCGCCATGAAAATGCAGTATGACATTGAGTACACCACATTTGGTCACATCCCTCTATCTTGAATATCCCAGTTGCGCATTTTGGACATGGTTTTGTATCTTTTTTTAATAATTTGGCAGTTTCTACATCGTCAGGATTGCATGTATGTTCGGTATCTTGTGCGATTCCTTTGACTACATGACAATCTGGACAGGTCCATTTACTACATAAACCACATTTCCATACACTACTTAAGTAACCACGACAATCCCCATCTGGACACGCACGCACAAAATTTTTTTCACGACCTTCTGGATTGCATGTATGTACATGTCTAAATTCATCTTCTAAGTGTCTTCTACGACCTTGCAATTCACTAATTATTTTATCTACTTCTTTTATTTCGTTCATGATTCTTTCTCTTTCAATTATTTCCTCTACAATGCTTTGTGTTGCAGGCAACAATGCTTTTTCACTATCATACCCGATTTGTTCTAATATATTTTTCCATTGTTTTGCAATGAATACCTTTGGAAATTGCTCTACCAAAAACGTGCGTGTCCATTCTTTCCCACATACCAATTCCCCGTCAGCATTTGTTTCTGGATTCATACAACGACTTGCCTGATTATTTACTATATAGGTTTGACAACATTCACTACATGCTGTAAATTGACAATACATACATGCAATTTTTTTATGCTTAGAACGTCCTGCATTGGAATATGATTCGCAGCATATCACACAAGAACTCATGTTGATATTAATGATATGTTAGGATTTATATGTACTTATATGGGAAATATAAAAAGAGTCATCAATTTTTTCCATTATTTTTATGTACAAGATATGGATGTAAATATTTATGCGTTACATCTTTCATGTTGCTTTGATTACGCCTTCTTCTCGTTTTGCGATTTTTTTTAACAATATCTAAACTATTCTGATTTACATATTGAGTTTTTATTTTCATAGACATCTCTATACTTGTTATAAAGATAATATTTTGACGTTTTTTTCAGGATGCTTATCTACGAGACTTTTTCTTAAGTTTCGGTTGTGTACGTTTATATCTTGTTGTATTTTTACTTTTACATCGATTTCTACGTTTGTATTTCGTTTTTCCTCCCAGTGCTTTATCGACAATAATCTCATTGGGATTTTGGTAAAATGTATACTCGCCAAACAATGGTAAATGGTCATTGCCTTTTACATTTAATAAACAATAATGATGATTTTCTATATTACCAAGTTCATTTTTTACAAATATGCGGTCTGCATATCCGGGCAATCGACCTTCGTTTCCTTTCGATAACGAAAATGTACCATTTTTCATATTTCGTTTATAAGAAGGTAAAAAACGAATTGCTTGTTCTTGAAACCCTGGAAACCAAGTATCCATGTAGGTTCGCAATACATCACTCATAGAGAGTATTTTGATTAAATCTGAAACCGTTGATTTAATTTCTGGAGGAACCGGTTTTTGTATACTTTTTGTTTTGTCTTTCGTACTAGTAAAATAAGTTTTTACAGTACGACCCAGAAATTCACGTCCACGGTTTGATTCAGGTTCAGGTTGTCTCGTAAAACGACGAACAGAAATGCGGTCTTTAATGTCACAATTATTCATTGTTTCACTGAACGGGATAACCTTCATACGTGAATTTTTGGTTTTAGGCAATAGAGTAAGCGTTTCGGTTAGGGATAATAGTTCCAACGTATTCTTGACGGAACAATACTTAGAATTGTTCTCAATATCTTTTTTAGTTCTACAATTTGTTACTTTTTTTAATTCGCAATTATGGGTCATGATTGAACGACTATTCATATCCCCAAATAGAATTTGGAAAGGAGATGAAAAACCATCGTTATTTGTTTTAGTGAACATATTTTCAAAGAATGTTTTACTTTCGTTTATTGTTTTCAAAGGAGCATGTACATTTATAATGTCAATTGTTTCGCCAAAGTCAATTTGTATTTTTAATGCCAAATATCCTTTCGTATATGAATAAAAGTTGTCATTCTTCTCAATAATTTGAACATTTATTTCTTTTTTATTAAATACAAATGTTGTAATACCGAACCCAGGTGTTGCAGAGGATACCGTATTTATACATGTATATGGATTTAAGTTTGGTATTTTCTCACAAATTGCATATTTGTCTTTGATTTTTTTATGGATTTTATCTTCAATCAAACGATATTTATCAGATATGCTATTATTTGTTCCTTCTAATACTGTTACTGGTAATTCTTGAAACCCTATGATTAAAATATCTGAGTCCGTCGATGGTAGGCTGTCAATCAATGATTCGATTTTACCAATATTATTACCAATGTTCCATGAACAAACGCCTATTTTTAATTTATCGCCACCTGTTGTATTATTTGATGATGTATTCAAGTCTGTAGATGGCTTTATTTCCAAGTCGATTGGAAATTCACCTTCCCAACTATCTTCTAAATCTTTAGACATGATTTATTATTCTATAATATGCCTACATAATATTTTATATTTCTAATATCATAGTATATATTAATAGTTATCTCCACCAGAAGAAATGACACCAGAAGAAATGACACAAGAAGAAATGACACAAGAATATCCAGATTACCTTAACCAAAATGGTAAAGAAGCTTATATTCAAATTATAGAAAACCAAATTGAGAAGTTTACACCAACCAAAAATCATGTACACAATACTAACCAAACAACGAAGCCTAACCCTAACCCTAACCCTAACCCAAACCAAAGTGCATATTTTACTACGCAAAAACAAATCGATGCTTTCTTGAAAACTTATGAAAAAACATTAGAACACGACTTCAAAAGATTGTACGACAATTACAATGAGTATATTTCAAAGAAAGAACCTTTGCCTGAAGGACCTTTGCCTGAATATTATAATATGTTTCAATCTCTTGACATTCATAAAACTCAAGAAATTGCTTTCGATGCGATTAAACTTTACAATGATAGAAAAAACAAAAACAAAAACAAAAACAAAACAAAAGGTACACCCCCACTCAAAAGGAGTAAAAGTATTGAAAGTATAGATACTACCCAAAGTGAAAAAAAAGTGAACCCTGAAATACCAACATTTGACCATCTATTATATTCGATAAATTCAGCAAATCATAAGTTAGAAAAACAAATCGTTTGTGACGTAGGTACAGTAGCCAATGCTAAAAAAATATTAGACGAGGCAGGAAATGAATCTGTTAAAACGCAATTACAAACACAATTTAATACAACAAATGACCCAAGCGCTAAACTCCATTATTGTATTCATTATTGCATTAATCAAATAACAGATTTACTTCATGATGTTGAACAGGAAGGTGAATACATAAAACATTTACATGAAATTTTACAAAATTTAATTTACCAATTACATAAAACAGAATGGGGAAAGTATGAGGATATTCTTAGTTATTTAAATGATCTAAAACCTATAGCTTCAAGAAAAATTAGTCAAAAAGATTTACATAATAAACGTGATAAATATTTTGAATTTTTCAAAAATGACGACCGATTAGATATATTTAACCAGAATTATAAAGAACCCGTTGTAATGACAAAAGACGACTGTTATCATTTAATCCTTTCTGAAATATTATCTAAAGGTACAACAGCAGTCGACCCGTATGTTTACCCAGAATCTGGAAGAAAACCATCGCAGAAAAAATTACAAGAGTTTTATAAGGATTCTGAAAATAGAGCAGACTTTCATAGAAAATATCCAGATCAAAGTATTGACGAAAGTTATCAATTTAAGGATGAACATATGATAAAAGATTCAATTTGCAATTTTGATGCCGCCCCTCGTCCTCAAGCAAACGGTATAAAAGAAAACCGATTTGAAATAGATGATGTTTTATGCCAATATAAATATGTGATTTATGTTGCAGATGATGAACGTGCTGCTCACCCTAACCCTAACCAAAATGAAAGTGATGATAATGAAGATTCGCAATCAAGAAAACTGTTTCTATATTTAGTGATTGTTTATCATAAAGAAAGTAATGAAATATACGCAGTACATGGATTCAAAGGCAGTGTATCAATTAACTTGTTATTGAACAAAATTGATATCCAAACATCACGAAAAGGAGATGGAGAAACAGGTGGTAATTTTTATCCGATAAATAGCATATTAGATACACTTGGAAGTGGTGCTGATGAACCAGAACGCAAGAAAAAATTAAATACTGAGGACAAGCCAATTAGTACAGGTGAATTAGACACTGTAAGAGTTTTTGTAAATGATAATTCAAATGGTTCTACACCCCCTATAATTGTTTACAAAAACGGTATTCCCGAATCCGTAAAACAGACATTAACACTATTAAATAAAACAAATGGAGACACTTTACCTCAATTGTTCGAGAACGTAAGGTATATATTCACAATAGACTCATTAGTACCACACACATTTTATATGTTGTATACAAGTAATAGTCAAGAACATTGTCCCACTACATTTAGAAGTTTTGGAAAGGGTTTTTTAAAATATCCTGGTATAGAGACGATTGACAATAACG
>ERZ887849.2637-NODE-2637-length-14489-cov-9.281973_pt1 | contig 14489 bp, 12 predicted proteins | sample MGYA00521267_ERZ887849 | MGnify/ENA primary metagenome ERZ887849 (study PRJEB32303, sample SAMEA104408601) | aquatic metagenome | biome: Brackish water; feature: Pelagic; material: water | place: Baltic Sea | collected 2014-06-06T16:11:00 | depth 2,863 m ... | reverse complement strand
TCACCTGAGCAAACATTTCAGCAACGGAGATCACACGGATCTTTGGGTTCTCACTGGTTTGAGGAATGGTATCAGTAATGACCAATTCCTCTAATGCACTTTGCGCTATGCGCTCTTGTGCTGGACCGCTCAAAACACCGTGCGTACAATATGCACGAACCGTTTTAGCGCCTTTTTCTTTTAGCATTTCTGCAGCTTTACACAACGTACCACCGGTATCAACCATATCATCTACAAGAATGACATTTTTGCCTTCAACCTCGCCGATAACGGTCATCATATCAATGACATTCGCCTTTTTGCGTTGCTTGTAGCAAATCACTACTTCAGCTTCTAACTTACTGCCGTAGGCATGTGCACGTTTTGCACCTCCCATATCAGGAGAAGCGATACACAAATCACCCAGCTTCATTTTTTCAATGTCCTGGATGAATAGAGCAGAGCTGAACAAATGATCTACAGGTACTTCGAAAAATCCCTGGATCTGATCAGCGTGTAAGTCCATCGTCATCACACGTGTTGCACCGGCAGCCATGAGCATCTTAGCTGCTAATTTTGCACCTATGGGTACTCTGGGTTTGTCCTTACGGTCTTGACGTGCAAGCCCGAAGTAAGGAATAACCGCTGTAATGTGCTTAGCAGAAGCACGTTTTGCCGCGTCACAAAGCATGAGTAATTCCATCAGGTTATCTGCCGGAGGGTTCGTGCTTTGAATCAAGAACACACGAGTACCACGCACAGTTTCCTCAAAGGAAGGACAAATTTCACCGTCGCTGAACTCTGTGATCTTCACATTACCCATGGGTATACCATAGCGCTCAGCAATCTGTGTTGCAAGGTGCATGGTGTGTCTACCGGCAAAAATTTTAGCTTCAGGTACCATCTGTGCTGTGTATCAGTATTATTGTAGCGGTTTAAGCTCCTCCGAAGAGGGGTGCAAATGTAAGTAAAAGAACAGAAAAACACACCTTAATCCTGGCGGGAATAAAATTCTTTCTTTTAAAAGTTAGGAGAATTGGAAAACCCCCTTATTTTTGCCGTCCAATTCCACAATGCCTTGGTGGCGGAATTGGTAGACGCGCTGGATTCAAAATCCAGTTCCTTCGGGAGTGCGGGTTCGATTCCCGCCCAAGGTACAACACCTCGGCAGCGCTTGCGCAGCCGACAATCTAAAAGACCCATCTCGAGTATTCTCGAAGATGGGTTTTTTGCTTTAGCTACCTTTTAGTTCTGTGTCTCGTCGAAGTTTCTATTTTTGAATCGTAATAGTAGAGACCTATGAAAAAAGTTGTGGCCCTATTAGCGGCTGTAGTTCTGCTGAGCGCATGTGGTGCGAAAAAGCCTCAAGGCGGTTTAGTAAATGCAAGCTATGCAGGCTGTGAAAAAATCAAAGATCCCAACGCGGGTTTTAAGTGTTTCAACAATAAATTATCGGGTTATTTGGCAGAGGAATACCGCTATCCAGAAGCCGCGCGCTCCCTGGGTATTGAAGGCAAGATCTATGTGAACTTCGTGGTAGAAAGCGACGGTAGCATTACTAATGTAAATGTGGTGAAAGGTTTAGACGCTTTGTTAGATGCCGAGGCTGTGCGTTCGGTTCAGGCGCTGCCTAAGATGATTCCCGCTACTTTTGACGGAAAACCGGTTCGAATCCAATATACGATACCCATTAATGCGGGATTAAAATAATTGGTTCCGCCGTACCCCGGCTTCAACCCGAAAGTTCTAAATTCACAGCTTCATGACAGTAGAAGAACAACAAAAGCAGCAAAAATACGATCGGGCATACCTGCGAATGGCGCAGGAGTGGGCACAACTTAGTCATTGCAACCGCAAAAAAGTCGGCGCATTGATTGTTAAGGATCGAATGATTATTTCGGACGGATTTAACGGTACGCCAACTGGATTCGAGAATCCGTGTGAAGACGAGGAGAATTATACCAAATGGTATGTGCTGCATGCTGAAGCGAATGCCATTCTCAAAGTGGCCAGTAGTCCGGCTTCCGCTCAAGGAGCGACACTATATTTGACCTTGAGTCCGTGCAAGGAATGCAGTAAGTTAGTTTATCAGGCGGGTATTCGTCGTCTAGTTTATATCAATAAATACAAGGATGATAGCGGTTTACGCTTTTTAGAGAAGGCAGGTGTGGTAACGCAACAGTTGGCTGTCGAATGAAGCGTGATTCAGTAGTCTTATGGGTTTTTGGATTCCTCATTTTTGGGGTATGGATTGGTTTGCAGTTTCGTACAGATGCCCAACCGGATCGGTCAAAATTGGACCAATTTTTTCGTTACCTCGAATACGAATACGTTGATACTCTTGACATAGACGCGTTAATGGACGATGCGATGAATCATATTTTGAGTTCACTCGATCCTCACAGTACATTCATCCCAGCCGAAGATGGTGATTATATCGCCCAACGAATGCAAGGAAACTTCTCCGGTATTGGAGTAGAATTCCGCATTCACAAGGACACATTGGTCTTTGTGAACATAATGAAAAATAGTCCCGCAGCCTCCTACGGCTTGTTGGCGGGCGATCGAATTGTGACCATCGACGGTGATACCATTGTCGGCCCCCAACTCACTAATGAAGAAGTAACGCAAAGAATTAAGGGTGAAGAAGGCTCTTATGTGACTTTCGGTGTGGTTCGGAATGGCTTAAAGTTGACTGCGGCTGTTCAACGCGGTATCATTCCATTAGAAAGTGTGGTCAGTACGCAGATGTTGGGCAGTTTGGGCTACGTGCGCGTGGAGCGCTTTGCTGAGACCACCCACGATGAGCTCTTGGTTGCGCTGAGTAGATTGGATAGTTTGCAAATGCGCGGTCTAATCCTAGATTTACGCGGCAACCCTGGCGGTTACCTTCACGAGGCAGTGGCCATCGCTGATGAGTTTTTGAGTGAAGATAAAAGTATCATAATCACGAAATACGGTGATGGCAGGACGCATACTTCCACAGCTTCGGGCGGTGAGCGGTATGAAGATTTACCGGTGCACATCATCATTGATGGAAACAGTGCCAGTGCTTCTGAAGTGGTGACAGGTGCATTGCAAGACCACGATCGTGCAACGGTTTACGGAACGACCTCGTTCGGAAAAGGGTTGGTCCAAGAAGATAAAATCCTATCAGACGGTTCTAAGGTAAGGTTAACAGTGGCCTATTATTACACGCCTTCGGGTCGCTCCATCCAAAAGCCTTACGAAGGCGCAGATCTTCCTGGCCAAATGGAAGGCGCTGTTTTTACGAGCGATAGCGGCAAGGTGCTTCTGGCAAGCGGTGGCATCGAGCCTGATGTTTATTTACCGGCCGACTCCTCCAACAGCTATTACTGGAGCATGTCCTTTGGAACCATGGATGCCTTTGCGTTCGAGCAGATTGATGCGCAACGAGCAGATTTCGAACTTTGGACGTTCGATAGATTTGTGACCGATTTTGAACTCTCCGACATGCAACTCTATGCGTTTTTAGAGTACGGCAGCTACGGTTTGACTTTAGAAGATCTCTCGAGCACAGACCTTGATGAAATTAGATTTCTCTTAAAAGCAGCTTACGCCAAAAACATTTGGGGTTTCGATGCATATAGAAATGTACTCCGAACCGACGACGCAGTTTTGAAAGAAGTGGTGCGTACTGCAACAGCCACATTAAAATAAGAAATCCCATTACTGCGCTGCAGTAATGGGATTTTTTTTTGTGCTTTTAAAGCGAGGTGACTTCCTAGTGGTCGTGACCTTCGTGCTCGTCAGCAGCAGCTTCTTCAGTTACTTCTTCAGTAGCCTCTTCAGCTGTAGTATCAGCTTCTTCAGCAACTTCCTCAGTAGCTTCTTCAGCAACAACTTCTTCAGTTACTTCAGTTTCAGTTACTTCAGCTTCTTCTGCAGGCGCTGCACAAGCAGTCATTGCAACAGCAACAACAGCCGCAGCGAATAATTGTACTTTTTTCATTTAGCGAATGATTTTAGTTTATAAACAGCCGAAAATTAACTGAAAATCAAATGTCTACAATTAATTTAAGCTTAAAGTTTTGAAAATTGTGCGCTCAATGACACTTTTTGAGCTACAAGAGCACTTAATTCCGTCATCGGGATGCGGATTTGCTCCATGGAATCTCTGAATCGCACCGTTAACGTGTTGTCTTCCAGCGTTTGGTGATCGACCGTAACACACAAAGGGGTCCCGGCAGCATCTTGACGGCGGTAGCGCTTTCCAATCGCATCTTTTTCATCGTATTGAACCATGTGGTCAAATTTCAATGCATTTACCACCTCACGTGCTTTTTCGGGAAGTCCATCTTTCTTCAACAAGGGTAGGACGGCTACTTTGTAAGGGGCTAAGAAGGCTGGAATATTGAGCACTGTGCGCGATGAACCGTCTTCCAACTGCTCTGTCTGTAGACTGTTCGATAGAATTGCCAGGAACATGCGATCAAGACCGATAGAGGTTTCTACGACATACGGCACATAGTTTTCACCCAATTCCGGATCAAAGTATTGTAATTTTTTACCGCTAAATTCCTCGTGTTGCTTCAAATCAAAGTCCGTTCTCGAGTGTATTCCTTCCAATTCTTTAAAGCCAAATGGGAAATTAAACTCAATGTCAGCGGCCGCGTTTGCATAATGGGCCAATTTTTCATGGTCGTGAAATCTGTAATTGCTGGCATCAAAACCTAAGCTCATGTGCCATGCGAGACGCTTTTCTTTCCACGTTTCGTACCATTCCATTTCTGTGCCTGGGCGAACGAAAAATTGCATCTCCATCTGCTCGAATTCACGCATTCTAAAGATGAATTGGCGCGCAACAATCTCATTTCTAAATGCCTTTCCGATCTGAGCGATTCCGAATGGAATTTTCATGCGCCCCGTTTTCTGTACGTTGAGGTAGTTCAAGAAAATCCCTTGAGCCGTTTCTGGACGTAGGTATAAAGTTGAGGCACCTTCGGCTACCGATCCCATTTGAGTACCGAACATTAGGTTGAATTGGCGTACATCGGTCCAATTCATAGAACCGCTCACTGGGCATTTAATTTGTTCGTCCTCAATAAGTTGTTTCACATCAGCGAGGTCTTCAGATTCCATGGATTTGACAAACCGGTCCATGATGGCACGGATTTTCTCATGGTAACCTACGACGCGTGGATTGGTAGATTCGAATTGTGCGCGATCGAAACTTTCTCCAAAGCGCTTCGCTGCTTTACTGACCTCCTTCTCGATCTTCTGGCGAATTTTTTCGACGTGATCCTCGATCAGTACGTCTGCACGGTAACGTTTCTTACTGTCTTTGTTATCGATCAATGGATCGTTAAAAGCATCCACGTGTCCCGAAGCTTTCCAAGTCGTTGGATGCATGAATATTGCGGAATCAATGCCCACAATGTTCTCGTGCATTTGCACCATCGCTCCCCACCAATACGCTTTGATGTTGTTCTTTAGCAGTGCGCCGTTCTGGCCATAATCATAAACAGCGCTGAGGCCATCATAAATTTCACTGCTTTGAAAGATAAACCCGTACTCTTTAGCATGGGCAATAACATTTTTAAACTGGTCGTCAGACATGGTGATTTATGCGTTTTGTAATAAGGGGATGAGGTTGGCGAAAAAGAGCTTCACTGCAATAGCGAGCAAGATAACACCGAAAACTTTTCTAAGAATACTGAGTCCTCCGCTACCCATAATACGCTCAATACGCTCCGTGTTCTTTAGCACGGCGTATACCACGATCATATTGAGTACGATGGCAATAATAATGTTTATGGTCGCAAATTCTGCGCGTAGCGAAACCAATGAGGTCATGGTACCTGCCCCTGCGATCATCGGAAATGCGATAGGAACGATACTCGCAGTGTTCGGCGATTCTTCTTTATACAGCGTAATCCCTAGAATCATTTCAAGAGCTAAGAAAAACAATACAAAACTACCTGCGATGGCAAAGCTTTGAACATCAACACCGAGCAAATGAAGGATGCGCTCTCCTAAAAAGAGAAACACAATCATGATTGCTCCTGCAACCAGTGTCGCTTTTTCGCTTTGAACGTGACCTACCTTTTTACGCAGACTTACGATAATGGGAATGCTACCGAGTATATCGATGACTGCAAATAAAATAAGGAAGGCGCTCAACGCGTCATTATAATTGAAACCCATGCGGTTAGTATTTGGTGCAAAATTAGCGTGTTTCTCTTAGCTGACCATCCCATTACTGAACTAGCTTTGTACATATGATAGAAATAGGTAATAAGTTGCTCTCGTCGGAGCTCTTCAAAAAGGAGTTTGTGTGCAATCTCAGTGCTTGTAAAGGCGCTTGTTGTGTAGAAGGCAATGCAGGTGCCCCTGTGGAACCTGAAGAGGCGGAAATACTTGAAAAGATCTATCCTAAAGTCCGTCAGTATCTGACTGAAGAAGGTCGAAAATCCATTGAGAATCAAGGGACCAGTGTCGCCGGGATAGGCGAGCTGGAAACACCATTGAATAATGGAAAAGAATGTGCTTACACCGTTTTTGATCCCGACGGTACGGCGAAATGCGGTATTGAACAAGCATACAATGACGGTGTAGTGGATTGGAAAAAACCCATTTCCTGTCATCTCTATCCCATTCGCATTGCCAAATACACAGATTTCGAGGCGTTGAACTATGACCGTTGGTCAATTTGTAGTGATGCCTGTGCCCTAGGTGAAGAGTTGAAGGTACCTGTTTACAGATTCTTAAAAGAACCGCTTATCCGGAAATACGGTCCTGCGTTTTACGACGAGCTCGAAGAAGTTGCTGCGCATTTATCGAGACACTAAAGGAAAATACTTTTTGGAATTAGTATGAAATACGCACAAGGGTCGCTGCAATCGAACGTAGGGTCCCAATGGTTCATTTTTGATACCTAAGGAGGTTGTTAATAACTGTGGTAAAAACCCGATTTAACTTTCTTGATATTCCCTCAAATACGGGCCATGTTTGTATAGGCCGTTCACTACAACAAGTGAGCACCAGTGCCTACTCCGCGCCACAAGAGCTAGTTTAATTAATTGATTTTAAGCTGATTATACTTTTTTAATCGGCCTTAACGACGACTAATAATTGCAACCATGCAACAAGAACCCATCCTTCAGGAAAACAAGAACAGGTTTGTCATTTTTCCTATCCAGCATAGTGATATTTGGCAGTGGTACAAGAAGCAAGAAGCATCTTTTTGGACAGCGGAAGAAATTGATCTTCACCAAGATGTTGTGGATTGGAAAAAGCTCTCGGACGATGAGCGTTATTTCCTAAAACACATTCTGGCATTTTTTGCTGCATCAGACGGTATCGTGAATGAAAATTTAGCGGAGAACTTCGTAAATGAAGTGCAATACTCAGAGGCTAAATTCTTCTACGGATTCCAAATCATGATGGAAAACATCCACAGTGAGATGTATTCACTTTTAATTGACACGCTTGTGGACAATGATAGTGAAAAGGACGAGCTGTTTAATGCGCTTGAGCGCTTCCCTGCCATCAAGAAAAAAGCAGATTGGGCCTTACGCTGGATTGAATCGGATTCATTTGCAGAAAGACTGATTGCTTTTGCGGCGGTTGAGGGAATTTTCTTCTCTGGAGCGTTTTGTTCTATTTTCTGGATGAAAAAACGCGGACTGTTGCCAGGTTTAGCGACCTCAAACGAATTCATTTCGCGTGATGAAGGTTTGCACCGTGACTTCGCATGCCACTTGCACAACAACCATTTGGTGAACAAGGTGTCTCAGGAGCGCATCACTCAAATTCTTTCAGAAGCACTGGAGATCGAGCGTGAGTTCATCACTGAATCACTCCCAGTAAATCTGATTGGAATGAATTCTAAACTGATGTCGGAATATTTAGAGTTTGTAACGGATCACCTCCTTGAGACACTGAATTGCCCTAAAGTATATAACACTGCCAATCCTTTTGATTTCATGGACATGATTTCATTGGAAGGAAAAACCAACTTCTTTGAGAAGCGCGTTTCTGAATACAAGAAAGCAGGTGTTGGCGAAGAGCAATCGGACCACAACATTGATGACGCTTTTGGCGCAATGAACTTCTAATAAGACTTACACACAACTCAAGAAAGAACAATACCATGATGCGCGTATTAAAACGAGACGGCCGTAAAGAAGCGGTTAAATTTGATAAAATCACGGCGAGAATTGAAAAACTCTGCTATGGGTTGAGCGAATATGTTGACCCGGTTTCTGTAGCAAAACGTGTTATTGACGGTGTCTATGATGGAGTAACTACTTCAGAATTAGATAACCTTGCCGCAGAAACGGCAGCGTCAATGACCATCAAGCACCCTGATTATGCCAATCTCGCAGCACGCATCGCGGTAAGTAACCTTCATAAAAGTACCAAAAAGAGCTTTTCTGAGACGGTTCAGGGTTTGTATGAATACATCAATCCAGAAACCGGTAAGCCTGCACCTTTAATTGCCGATGACGTTTTTGAAATCATTCAGAAAAATGCGGAGTTTTTAGACTCGCAACTCATCTACGATAGAGATTTCAGCTACGACTACTTCGGTTTCAAGACCTTGGAGCGTTCATATTTGTTACGCATGCACGGCAAAATCGTTGAACGCCCACAGCACATGTTGATGCGTGTGAGTATTGGTATTCACAAGGACGATATTGAAAGCGCGCTTGAGACGTATGAGCTCATGAGTAAGAAGTACATGACGCATGCAACCCCTACGTTGTTTAATGCCGGTACTCCTAAGCCACAGATGAGTTCTTGTTTTTTGCTTACGATGAAAGACGACAGCATCGATGGTATTTATGATACGTTGAAGCAAACGGCTAAGATTTCTCAAAGTGCTGGTGGAATTGGGCTAAGCATTCACAACATCAGAGGTACAGGTTCTTACATTGGCGGTACCAACGGTACGTCAAACGGTATCGTACCTATGTTGAGAGTGTACAACGACACTGCGCGTTACGTGGATCAAGGTGGTGGTAAGCGCAAAGGGTCATTTGCAATTTATGTTGAGCCATGGCATTCAGATATCTACGAATTCTTAGATCTGAAAAAGAATCACGGAAAAGAAGAAATGCGTGCACGTGACCTGTTCTATGCAATGTGGATTCCAGATTTATTCATGGAGCGTGTTGAGAAGAACGAGGAATGGACATTGATGTGTCCTAACGAGTGTCCAGGATTGTTCGATTGCCACGGTAAAGAGTTTGAAGACCTATATACGAAATACGAGAGTGAAGGCCGTGGTCGCAGAACAGTGAAGGCGCGCGAAGTTTGGGCGAAAATTATGGAAAGCCAGATTGAAACAGGTACGCCTTACATGCTCTACAAGGATGCAGCGAACTTGAAATCTAATCAGCAGAATCTGGGTACCATTCGTTCGTCGAACTTATGTACGGAAATTCTAGAATACACCTCTCCGGATGAGGTTGCGGTATGTAATTTGGCCTCTATAGCGTTGCCGATGTTCGTAACTGAAGACGGTACATTCGACCACGATAAGTTGTTTGATGTGACCTACAAGGTCACTAAGAATCTGAACAAAGTGATTGACCGCAACTACTATCCCGTAGTGGAGGCGAGAAATTCAAACATGCGTCACCGCCCTGTAGGTTTGGGTGTACAAGGTTTAGCGGATGCCTTCATTATGTTGCGTTTGCCTTTCGATTCGGAAGAGGCAAAGCAGCTCAACAAAGACATTTTCGAGACCATGTATTATGCAGCGGTTACTTCGTCTAAGGATCAAGCAAAGCTTGATGGTCCTTACGAATCCTACGAAGGATCACCGATCTCAAAAGGGAAGTTCCAGTACAATCTATGGGACGTGAATGATAGCGAACTCAGTGGTCGTTGGGACTGGGAAACCTTGCGCGGTGAAGTGAAAGAGCACGGGGTAAGAAATTCACTGTTGATGGCTCCAATGCCAACTGCATCTACCTCGCAAATCTTAGGAAATAACGAATGTTTTGAGCCTTATACATCGAATGTCTACACGCGTCGTGTGCTTTCAGGGGAATTCATTGTAGTGAATAAGCATTTGCTTCATGACCTCATCGACTTAGGGTTGTGGAATGACGATATGAAAAATGCGCTTATGGCGTCAAACGGTTCAGTACAGCACATTGAGGGTGTTCCAGAAAACCTAAAAGCCATTTATAAGACGGTTTGGGAAATCTCGATGCGTGATATCCTCGATATGGCTGCAGATCGCGGAATCTTTATCGATCAAAGCCAGAGTCTCAACCTCTTCATGGAGGCACCTAACATGGGTAAATTGACGTCGATGCACTTCTATGCATGGAAGAAAGGATTGAAAACAGGGATGTATTACTTGCGTTCTAAACCGGCTTCTTCTGCAATTAAATTTACCGTAAAGAAGAACGCTCAGACAGATATGGCTCCTGGTGTTTCGGGTACAGCTACTTCAGAGAAGGTTGATGCTGCTCCTGCTGCAGAAGCTTCTCCTGCGGATATCGAAGCCCGTGTTGAAGCGCAAAAAGCAGCCATTGCCTCGATGAAAGAAGAGGTGACGGCGGAAGAAAAAATTGCTTGTTCCATCGAAAACCCGGACGATTGCGTTTCTTGTGGCTCGTAAACCATATGTAAACTAGGTATTGAAAATCCCAAACAGCACGTTTGGGATTTTTTTTTGCTTTTTTTCAGTGGGTCTAAATCGAGACTATTAAAGGGTTAAACGCTTGTTTAAGATGTTGTTGTGTAAAAAATAGATTTGTTAAATACTAAAGAATTTCTTATCTTCCTAAAGAACACAACCAACTCAACTTTTTATGTCTAACAGTGCAGCACCTCAAAGAGACACTCGTAGAGTGCGGTCTTCAGGAACTAGAAAACGCTCTCCTGAAGAGAAAATGACTAAAGCGCAGCTCTATGCTCAGATCGGCTTGGTCATACTCATAATAGCAGGTATATCAGCCGTTGCGATTTTCGCGACTTGATTTTATTACCTCTAAGTCAATGAAGACGTTCACGTAACCTATCTTTGGGTTGCGAATGAAACGTTTATTTCAAATTTTCGGAGGCGGCCTCGGCTGGAGTTTAGGCGGTCCTATTGGGGCGCTGCTCGGCGTAGCTTTGGGCAATATGATGCACGAATTGGTCGGTGCCGATGGTACTACGACTCGACGCGAAAGCGGCCAGTGGTCGGCAAGCGAACAACGTCAGGGATCACCCAGCGATTTTCATATTTCATTATTAGTGCTTGCCGCTCGGGTGATTAAAGCAGACGGTAAGGTAAGTCAGAGTGAATTAGACTTTGTCCGTCAGCAGTTTGTTGGCATGTTTGGAAAGGAAAAAGCCAACGAGAGTTTCAAAGTATTTAAAAAGATCGTAGATCAGCCCATTCCATTAACGAAGGTTTGTGCACAGATTAATAGTTTTACTACACACAGTACGCGGTTACAGTTAATTCATTTTTTATTCAAGCTGGGTTTAGCAGATGGATATTTACATCCTAGTGAGCTTGAGGAAATCCAACGCATCGCACGAAATTTACGCATCAATGCCTATGACTTTGCTTCTATACAAGCGATGTTCTATAAAGGTGAGGATGCGGATTGGGCCTACAAGGTGTTAGAGGTAGAAAAGGGAGCTGGAGAAGCTGAGGTGAAAAAGGCGTATCGCAAGATGGCGCTGAAATACCATCCGGATCGTTTAGTCGGTGCCGGTGAAGAGGCACAGGCGGCTGCCAAAGAGACCTTCTTGAACGTTCAAAAAGCCTATGAACAGATCTGTAAAGAAATGGGCTGGAACTAATGGCGAAATTGGCAGATATAAAAGCACCTATTCGAGAGGAAATGCAACGCTTTGAGCCCAAGTTCAAAATGCATTTGAGCTCAAAAGTGCCGCTTGTTGATCGAGTGATGGGTTACATGGTGAAGCGTAAGGGAAAACAGATGCGTCCCATCCTTGTATTTCTTAGCGCTAAATTACTGGGTGACGTAAATGAGAGCACCTACAGAGGGGCTTCACTCATAGAATTGATGCACACTGCTACCTTAGTTCACGACGATGTTGTGGACGACTCCGATATGCGTCGTGGTTTTTTCAGTATTAATGCACTGTGGAAAAATAAGGTTGCCGTTTTAATCGGTGATTATCTTTTGTCTAGAGTATTGCTACTGGCTGTAGAGACGAAAGAGTATACCCTTCTAGAACATGTCAGTGGTGCCGTAAAGGCGATGAGCGAAGGTGAGCTGCTTCAAATCGAAAAGGCAAGAAAGTTGGACATTACTGAGGCCGTTTATTATGAAGTCATTCAACAAAAAACGGCTTCACTCATTGAAACCTGTTGCGTCGTTGGCGCGTCAAGCGTGGGTGCCGATGAGGCAAGTGTTTCGAAATTACGCGAGATCGGTCGTCATTTAGGCTTGGCTTTTCAAATAAAGGATGACCTGTTTGATTTTGAAAAAGTAAATTTAACAGGAAAGCCTGCGGGTATTGACATCAAAGAGCAGAAGATGACTTTGCCTTTGATTCATGCGTTGAAAGAGGCAGCACCTAAACAACGTAAGTACATTATTAAAACCATAAAAAAGCACCACGACCGTCCGAAGAAGGTTCAGGAAGTAGTGGATTTTGTAAGGCATTCAGGTGGATTGGATTACGCGCGTGCTCGAATGGAAGAACACATTAGCACGGCAAAAGAACTTCTTTTTACCTTTCCACAAAGTGCTGTGCGTGATTCGTTTGAATCGCTATTAGAATTTACTGTAGCTCGGAAAAAATAGATTGATGGAAAAATTTGAAGGAATACTAGATGCCTTGAAAGTAAACGCATTCGAATGGGCGGAGCACATTGTGCTGGCCATTGTTATATTTTGGATTGGAATGCGCGTGGTAAAGGTGATGATGCGCGCCTTTACAAAGGCACTGACGCTTCGCGAAGTGGATGCGAGTCTTTCGACATTTCTTCAAAGTTTTTTAAAGATTGCCCTACAAGCGGTTGTAGTCATTGCCACCATTAATCAATTGGGTGTACAGACAACCAGTATCGTTGCCATTTTAGGTGCTGCCGGTCTAGCTGTAGGTATGGCTTTAAGTGGTACGCTGCAAAATTTTGCTGGAGGGGCAATGATCCTCATGTTTAAGCCTTTTAAAGTGGGCGATTTTATAGAAGCGCAAGGGTACAGTGGTACTGTGAAGAGCATTCAAATTTTCACTACCATTTTAACAACATCTGATAACAAGCAAGTGGTTATTCCAAACGGAGGTTTGAGCAATGGTAGCTTGATTAACTATAGCGCGGAGGCGACTCGACGTCAAGAATGGACTTTTGGCATAGGCTATGGTGATGATGTGGATAAGGCAAAAGCCATTATAAAAAATATCATCGATGCGGACGAAAGGGTGTTGAAAGAGCCTGAAGGATTGATTGAGATTAATGAACTGGCGGACTCTTCCGTGAATATTTTAGTTCGCGCTTGGGTGGCAAGCGAAAATTATTGGCCTTTATATTATGCAGTGACCACAGAAGTATATAAAGCATTTAATGCAGAAGGAATTTCTATTCCATTTCCTCAAATGGATGTACATTTACAGAAATAATTACTAATCACTCAGCTTGCAGGCCACCCGAAAGGGTGGCTTTTTTATTTAGTAAATGTATCTTGCAGTACTATGTCAAGAATTCCCGAAAGTATCATTGAACAAATCTTTAGCACCGCTCAAATCGAGGAGGTTATAGGGGAATTTGTGCAATTGAAGAAAAGCGGGAGTAATCTCAAAGGACTGAGCCCATTCAACAACGAGAAATCTCCGAGTTTTATGGTGAGTCCGGCAAAGCAAATCTTCAAAGATTTCTCTTCGGGTAAAGGGGGTAATGTAGTGACCTTTCTCATGGAATTGGAGCAGATGTCCTACCCTGAAGCGCTGCGCTGGATTGCGAAAAAATACAATATTGAAATTCCCGAAGAACGCCCGCAGACGCCAGAGGAGATCGCAGCCGGTAATCTTAAGGAAGGAGTGTATTTAATTTCTGATGTAGCGGCGAAGTGGTACGCAGAACAATTGCACGAGACCGATCAAGGCAAGGCTATTGGTTTGAGTTATTTTAAGGAGCGCGGCTTCACCGATGAAACCATTAAAAAATTTCATTTAGGATACAGCCCGGAACAATCTGCTGCTTTTGCCGACTATGCATTGGCAAATTCCTACAGCGCAGAAGCCTTAGAAGCTTCGGGTATTAGTATGCGCAACGAACGTGGCTGGTACGACCGTTTTCGCGGCCGTGTGATGTTTCCTATTCATTCGATCTCGGGAAGGGTCCTGGGGTTTGGTGGGCGGATTTTGCAGAGTAACGCAAAGGCCGCGAAATACCTCAACTCGCCAGAGAACCCAATTTATCACAAGAGCAAGGTGCTCTATGGATTGTTTCAAGCCAAGCAAGAGATTGTTAAGCGCGATGAAGCACTTCTAGTTGAGGGCTATACAGATGTATTGAGTTTTTATCAAAACGGCGTTCACAATGTGGTGAGTTCTTCCGG
>ERZ887849.2631-NODE-2631-length-14508-cov-13.735072_pt1 | contig 14508 bp, 13 predicted proteins | sample MGYA00521267_ERZ887849 | MGnify/ENA primary metagenome ERZ887849 (study PRJEB32303, sample SAMEA104408601) | aquatic metagenome | biome: Brackish water; feature: Pelagic; material: water | place: Baltic Sea | collected 2014-06-06T16:11:00 | depth 2,863 m ... | reverse complement strand
CTTGTATTATAATATTTAATTTTTCTGAAAAAGTAGTAAAATAAATAAAAGATAGTCCAAATAGTCCTATAACAACAATAAAAACAACTGGCTTTAATTTGAACCAGTTTAATTTATTGCTAACCACTTTATATTCTGTTTCTTTTAAATAGATGACTTTTTCTAATCTATCTACAGTTGAAGAAATATCTGATATAACGTCTAAAACTTCATTAAATTTATTTCCAAGAATTCTAAATTGAGCATCATAACTCATATTTAATTGATCATTTTTACTATGATCAAAATCAATATTCTTTTTAACTATAGTTTCTTCATTAGTAACATTTCTAAAAATGTCTTTTTTAATTTTATTTGTCTCTAGAACGTTAAGTTTTGTCTGATGATTTAGTTTATTATCTTGTTCTGGATTTTGAATAAATGATACATTTTTTTGATCAATATTATTAATTTCTCTCATTTTTAAAATTCTTTTTCTTAAATCAATACTATCACTCATTTTTTTAAACCTATTTGTCAATGAAGAATTTTATTAAACTATTAACGACTAGATAATAAACCTATTTAATTAATTAAACTTCATACAACCTTCATTCATTAATAGTTTCTTTTTCATATCTACCCCACCTTTCCCGCTATATCCACCTAACCCCCCATCTGAACGAATGACCCTATGACAAGGTATTTTAATTAAAAAAGGATTTTTACCACATGCATTTGCAACTGCTCTTGCTGAATTTGGCCTTCCTATTATTTTTGCTATTTCTTTATAGGTTTTAACATTGCCTTTAGGTATTTTTTTAATTTGATTCCATACTTTAAGTTGAAATTCTGTTCCTTTAAGCTTCATTAGAGTTCCGATTTATATATATTCATTCATCATACTATACATAAATATAAAATTCTTGATGTAAAATGTTTTTTATTTTTTTTTTTATAAAAAATAATGTTATAAAACTATTTCATAATTAAATTTTAGTAAAAAGGATTTCTTAAATGGCAACATATGAATGTAATAAATGTGGAATGGCAGTTAATGCTAGCTGTGCAAAATGCGATGCCCCCTTAGTAAATGATATTCTTACTAAAGAAGACGGTACAACAGTTCAGGTCTCAAAATGTCCTAATGATCATGGAAAGATTAAATCTCCATTATGTTGCGGACAAGATATGACTTGTTCACTTTAGAAAATTATAATTAAGTAAAAATTCATCATATAATTATTAAAATAATTTACATATATTTTTACTTTGTTAACAACTATTAATATTTCTTTCTAAATAATGTGTTTATGTTTTTTTAACATCAACAAAAAGAAAAACTATTCCCACTCTATGGTTCCTGGTGGCTTAGATGTAATGTCGTATGTAATACGATTAATTCCGCTAACATTATTTATTATTTTGGTTGCGGTTTCACCTAAAAAGTCATGTGTAAATGGGTAATAATCAGCAGTCATACCATCAATTGATGTTACTGCCCTTAGTGCACATACATAATCATAAGTTCGAGCATCTCCCATAACACCAACTGTTTTAACAGGTAAAATAACTACAAACGCTTGCCAAATCTTATCATAAAGATCATGTTTTTTTATTTGTTCAATATAAATAGCATCGGCTTTTCTTAAAATCTCTAATTTCTCAACTGTAATTTCACCAGGACATCTTATTGCTAACCCAGGACCAGGAAAAGGATGTCTTCCAATAAATTCATCTGGAATACCTAATTCTTTTCCTAATATTCTTACCTCATCTTTAAATAATTCTCTGAGAGGCTCTATAAGTTTCATATCCATTTTTTCTGGAAGCCCACCAACATTATGATGAGACTTGATAGTTACAGAAGGTCCTCCAGAAAAACTTACACTTTCAATGACATCTGGATATAAAGTTCCTTGAGCAAGATACTTAACGTTACCAAGTTTTAAAGCATGTTTTTGAAAAACGTCAATAAACAGTTTACCAATTATTTTACGCTTTTGTTCAGGATCCGATATGCCTTTTAAATTAGATAAAAAAAGTTCTTGTTCATTAAGAGCAATTAAATTTAATTTATAATGATTAGTATACAATGCAATAACTTCTTCACTTTCTTTGTCGCGCATTAAACCATTATCAACGTATATACATGTTAATTGATCTCCAATTGCTTCATTAATTAATATAGCCGTTACTGAGCTATCTACACCTCCAGATAAAGCGCAAATTACTTTATTCTTTCCAACGGTTTTTCTAATTTTTAAAATTGCTTCTTCTTTATATGCCTTCATATTCCAATTTAGTGAAACTTCTGCTATTTTTAAAAAGTTTTTAAGAAGAGTTTTACCATTTGGAGTATGAATAACTTCAGGATGAAATTGAACAGCATAAAAATTTTTATCAAGATTTCCTATAATTGCAAATGGAGCATTTTCAGATTTTGCAAAAACTTTAAAATTATTTGGGATTTCCGAAACATGATCACCATGTGACATCCAAACTTGTTCAATATTATTATTTTCAAACCATCCTTCTAAAAACTTTATTTTCTTATCAACATTTTCTATAAAAGATTTTCCAAACTCTGAAGTACCTGATCCTGAAATCACTTTGCCACCAAGCATTTTCATCATTATTTGTTGTCCATAACATATACCTAATATAGGAACTCCCATCTCAAAAATAATTTTAGGGGGTCTTGGAGAATTATCATCAATAACACTAGCTGGACCTCCTGATAAAATAATTGCCTTCGGAGAAATATTATAATTTAAAATATCATTAATATTTTGAAATGGATGAATTTCACAATAGACATTTAGCTCTCTCAATCGTCTTGCTATAAGCTGTGTTACTTGACTCCCAAAATCAATAATTAAAACCATGTCATTTTTCATTGTTTGTCTTTCATTTTTAAAAATATTATCTTTGTCTTTGGAACATAGAAATAAAAAATCCATCAGTTTTATGAACTGAAGGATCTAATATAATATAATTTTGTTTTTCATTATTAAAAGGATATTTAGTTCCATTCATTAATAATATAGTATCATCCCACATGTATTTTAAGTTTATTTCAAAAAATTCTCTATTATTTTTTTTAAATATTTCTAATTGATCCACACCTTCTTCTGGTAAGTATGAGCATACCATGTATGCTAGTTTACCTCCGGGAGCAACCATCATTGCTCCTTTTTCTAAAAGTTTAGCTTGTGTTTCCATTAGATTCGATAAATTATTTTTTGTAAAATTAAACCGTGATTCAGGATTTCTAGACCATGTACCTATACCTGAACATGGAGCATCAATTACAACCAAATCAAATTTCTTTGCCATAGATTTCACTTGCCAAAATTTATTTAAAAGTTTTCTCTCTATATTATGAATGCCAGCTCTTTTAAATCTAGCCCCAGCATTATCTAATCTTTTCTCATTCGTATCAATTGCGAGAACTCTTCCTTTATTTTTCATAATTTCAGCTAATACAAGAGATTTCCCTCCTGCTCCACTACATATATCAGCAACTGACATTCCAGGTTTAGCTCCTAATAACAAGCTTGCTATTTGAGAAGCTTCTCCTTGAATTTCTATATGTCCTGATTTATATAATTTATGCCCTTCTATTGGGTATCGTTTTAAAAATCGTATACCTATTGGAGAAAATTTAGTTAACTCTGTTTCTACTTTTATGTCTTTAAGCATGAGCTTAATTTCATTTCGAGATTTTTCTTTTAATCCATTAACTCTAATATCTAAATATGCTTCATTTCTTAAAGATAAAACAAGGTTTTTCCAATTATCTGGAAAGCTCCTTTTTATACTTTCTAATAAAAAATTAGGTAATTCATAAAAAATATCATCAGGCATTTTGTTATTATAAAAACTATCAAAAGATAAATGATCTAAAAATTGCAATTCATTTTTATTAATTTTTTTTATATCTTTGTATTTGACAAGAAAAATATTTTTAATTTCTTCGATATTGTTTTGATATTTTAGGTTTAAAAAATATAACTCTAAAATAATTTCATTTTCTATTGTTCGGTCAACATCAATATTTTTAATATGCCATCTAATTTTAGATCTATGCCTTATAATATTCCAAAAACAACTTGAAATAAAATTTCGATCTTTTGATCCGATAAACTTTCTTGCACGAAAATAACTTTGAACTCTTGAGGTAATTACATTATTACCTTGATACGATAGCTTTAAGAGTTCTAATATTGCAAAAATGCGTTCTTGTACTAACATTATGAAGGACGATAATTAGGAGCTTCTCTTGTAATAGTAACGTCATGTACATGACTTTCTCGAAGACCTGCATTTGTAATACGTTTAAATTTACAGTTTTTTTGCATTTTCTCTATATTCTCATTACCAGTATAACCCATAGCAGACTTTAAACCACCAACTAACTGATGTATTACATTTTCTGAAGGCCCTTTATATGGTACTTGTCCTTCAATACCTTCAGGAACAAGTTTTAAAGTCTCTATTTCAGCTTGAAAATATCGGTCAGCTGAACCTCTAGCCATAGCTCCTAATGAACCCATACCTCTATATGATTTATACGACCTTCCTTGAAATAAAAAAACTTCGCCTGGAGTTTCATCCGTTCCTGCTAATAATGACCCAACCATTACAGCACTAGCTCCTGCAGCTATAGCTTTAGCTATATCTCCTGAATATTTAATACCTCCGTCAGCAATAATAGGTATTGAATTCTTTTGAGCGGCTTTAGCGCAATCAAGTATAGCAGTAAGCTGAGGAACTCCAACTCCAGCTATCATTCTAGTAGTACAAATAGAACCAGGCCCAATACCAACTTTAACACCATTTGCACCTGCGTCTATTAAAGCTTTTGTTGCATCTCCTGTAGCAACATTGCCTCCTATTATTCTAACTGAACTTGATAATTTAGATAGTTTCCTAACAGCATCCAATACCATTTCACTATGACCATGGGCAGTATCTACAACGAGAACGTCGACGCCTGCTTCAATTAACGCTTCAGCTCTAGCCATCCCATCTTTACCAACTCCAGTGGCTGCCGCAACACGTAATCTTCCTTGATTATCTTTAGAGGCTTCAGGATGATTTTGTGCTTTTTCCATATCTTTAACGGTAATCAACCCAACACAAAAATTTTCATCATCAACCACTACTAATTTTTCTATACGATGAGTATGTAACAATTTTCTTGCGTCTTCCGGACTAACACTTTCCTTAACTGTTATTACATTCCTTGTCATAAGAGCAGATACTGTTTGATTATAATCGTTTGCAAATCTAACATCTCTATTAGTAAGTATTCCAACTAATTTATTTTTATTGCCTTCAACAACTGGAATTCCACTTATTTTATATTTTTCCATCAATTTAAAGGCATCACCAAGAGTTTGAGTAGGATTGATTGTAACAGGGTTAACAACCATTCCAGCTTCAAATTTTTTCACTTTTTTAACCTCTGCAGCTTGATCTTTTATTGTAAAATTTTTATGTAAAACACCCATTCCACCAAGTTGAGCCATAGTAATTGCTAGTCTGTGCTCTGTAACAGTATCCATAGCTGCAGATAAAAGAGGTATATTAAGTTTAATATCACTAGTTATATAAGTATTAACCTTAGCATCTGCAGGACCAAAAAAACTATGAGCAGGCTGAAGTAACACATCATCAAAGGTAAAAGCTTCTTCAATAATCATTTTTTCATTTTCCAACGCTAAATTTGTTAAGTCATAATTATTATTTAAAATAATAATATGAGCGTTGCTAACGAGATATATACTCTTGTTATTAGATTTGCAAAGTTAATTTTAAGTAATTTATAACTCTTTAAATCCAATAGCAATAACGTAACCTTCTACTGATTCTTTTCTGCTTGCATCAGGTTTAATATGACTTACTTTTGCGAAATATTTTCTCATTAAAGATAAAGCTTCAATCTCTGCTCCACCTTTAAAACATTTTGCTAAAAAGACACCATTTTTTTGTAAAGTTTCAATTGCAAAATCCAAAGCTGATTCCAAAAGATATGTTGTCCTGATATGATCTGTCTGCCTATGACCAGTTGTATTAGCGGCCATATCCGACATGACAATATTTGGACGACATCCAAGAATTTCAATTAAGTTGTTGCCTACTGCTTGATCCATAATATCCCCAATAATCGAAATGCAACCTGGAATATCCTCAGTAGGGAGAAGATCAACACCCACTACTTTTTCTTTTCCATTCAAAGAACAAACTTTTTGAGACGCTATTTGAAGCCATCCACCAGGAGCACAACCCAAATCTATTACGGCAAGCCCTGGCTTAAGAAAATTATGTTTTTCATTTATTTGCAACAATTTAAATGCAGCTCTTGATTTATAACCTCTTTTTTGAGTTTCTAAAACATAAGGATCATTCAATTGTCTTCCAATCCACCTAGTACTAGAAGGCTTTCTAGTATTATCTTTTTTAGGCTTTTTAGATATGCCGCGACTGCTTCCAAATGAGCCTGGTTTATTACTATTACTCATTATCAGGATCATCATATGAAGTTTTAAAGAAACAACTATGAGCGCCTGTATGACAAGCTTCTCCAGTTTGTTCAATTAAGGCTAACAATGTATCATTATCACAATCTAAACGGAGTTCATGTAGCTTTTGAAAATTTCCACTGCTTTCTCCTTTAAGCCATAATTGAGACCTTGATCTTGAATAATAAAACATATTTTTACTTTTTATAGTTTTTTCTAGTGCATCTTTATTCATCCAAGCCATCATTAATACTTTTCCTGAATTCATGCATTGAGAAATAACAGGTATTAATCCATCTTTATTAAAATTAACTTCATTTATTGAAAATATATTCAAGCTTTCCATTAAATATTTATTATCTACTTTCATAAATTCGCCCTTTTATTTTTTTTATCAAACTAGATAGATCATTGCTTATGCCCATCATAGAAGGAACAATAACTAATACAAGAAAAGCCGTAATAGCAAGTCCGAAAACTATAGTTGCAGCCATTGGTATTAAAAATTGCGCCTGCAATGATTTTTCAAACATTAAAGCAGATAGACCTCCAACCGTGGTCAAAGAAGTTAAAAGTACAGGTCTAAAACGGTCTACTACACCTGATATAATTGCCTCATTTTGAAAGTTACTTGCAAAACCTTCGTTATTCTTATTTTCATTAAGGTCTTCTAATCTTCTTTCAATTGTAGAAACTAAAATTATAGAATTATTTACCACAATTCCAGCTAACGCTAAGAGAGCAAACATTGATAATATAGACATTGTTAAGCCAAGGATATAATGACCTAATACAGCTCCAATAAAAGAAAAAGGTATCATAATCATAATAGAAAAAGGCCTAAACCAAGATTTAAACACCCATGCTAAAATAAAGTAAATCGATAACAAGCCTATTATAGACCCAATCTTCATGTCTGCAAAAGTTTCCTTTTGTTCAAGATCACGACCTTCAAAGCTATAACTTAAATCATATTTTTTTGCAATTTCTAGTAATCCTTTATCGAGTACAAATTGTCTTGCTTGAGATGTATTTATCAATGCAGGGAAAAGATCGCCTGAAACAGTAACTTCTCTGGAGCCATTTTGTCTATAAATAGAAGCAAACGGAAGTTGATTATCAATATTGACAATATCCCTTAATTTAAAGTTCATTCCAGCTGGAGTAATTATTCTTAAATTATTAATCATATCTGTAAGTTGTTCATTCTCTGATAGCTTCAACCTTACAGTGACTTCCTCGTCACCTTTTGAGAATTTAGAAATTGTAATTCCATTAATAGCGGATCTTACCTGCTCACCTATATCTGCAACAGACAAGCCTAATGACTGACCTTTAGGAGTTAAACTTATAATACGTTCTTGAATACCATATTCAAGATTATCATCTAGTGATGTTGCACCAGGAATTGTTCTTGCTATTTGAATCAATTCATTAGATGCTGATTTTAAAGTATTTAAATCATTGCCTTGAAATCTTATATCTAGATCTCTCCCAGGAGGGCCTCCACTTGGTGATCTTATTGTCAACTTATCTAATCCAGAAATTATTTCGATATTATCTCTCCAAGTATTAATAAATTTTTTAATTCTGACATTTCTTTTATCTGCTGTTTTTAATTCAACGACCATTGAACCTAATAAATCATTGCCAAGAGAGTTTGGGCTTGAATCATTAGAAAAAGAAGTTTGGCTGCCTAGAGATGACATATGAAATTTAACTAAATCAGAAGAACTTGAGAGATCAGAGGCTGTTTTGGATAAAGCTTGCTCTAAATTATTTAACATTTTTTGGGTATGAGATTTGGTTGTTCCTGAATGCATTTTAAAGTTAGCAATTATAATATCTGCTTCAGGTGTAGGAAAAAAACTAAACAAAACTCTTCCACCAGACACCATTCCTACAGAAATAATAAACATCCCTATAGCAATCATAAAAGTTACATATCTATAATTAAACGTTAAATATATAAATTTTCTAAATGCTCCTTCTTGAAAATTTTTAAATTTTTCATCAAACCAGATCCTAAATTTTCCTTCTTTCTTATTTGATTTGTCAAAATGAGCAAGGTGTGCTGGCAGAACAAGAAAACATTCTATTAGACTTGCTACTAAAACAGCACAAACCACCCATGGAATTGCTGAAATTATTTGACCAATTACACCTTTAACCATAAATAAAGGAAGAAACGCTGCCACTGTAGTCAACATAGCACTTATAACAGGCATAGACATTCTTGTAGCAGCGACTACAGGAGCCGTTGAACTATCTAAATGTCTTTTGGTTTTTAAGTATGAAGTATGCTCTCCAACCACTATTGCATCATCTACAACAATACCAAGAGCCATTATAAGGCCAAATAATGAAATCATATTTATAGATTGACCAGATATTAACATTACACCAAACGTTGCTAAAAAAGCTATAGGGATTCCTAATGCAACCCAAATTGCTGTATTTCGACTTAAAAATACAAATAAAACTGCTAAAACAATAAATAAGCCACTAATTCCATTTTTTACTAACAATGAAATTCTCTCTTGAATAAGATTAGCAGCAGTATTATAAGTCTGAATATTAATTGAACTGATAATTATTTCTTGTGATTTAGAGAGAACTTTTTGAACGTTTTCTGATACTTCTAGTGCATCACTTGTTTTACTTCTTCTAACCCACAACTCTACTGCAGGTTTACCATTAATAGATTTTAAAACACTACTTTTTTCAATGCTTGACTTAATGTTAGCAATATCTTTAAGAAGAATTCTTCCACCACCAATAGTATTAGTTAATTCTAAATTTTCAAACGTTTTAACTAATTTTTTCTCTCCTACTGTCCTGACTCTTAAAGATCCATCCGCAAAACTTCCACCAGAGACATCCTTCGTTTCTAATTTAATTAATTCAGCAATTTGTTTGAATGACAATTGCAATCTTGCTGTTACCGACTGAGGTATTTCTATTAAAATTTCTTCTTTTGGAAGACCTTGGATGTCTACCTTATCTACTCCTGATTTTAACAGTTTTTCTTTTAGTTTTTTAGAGTTTTCTCTTAATTCTTCTATAGTTACATCACCAGATAAAGTAATTCTTGTAACAGTATCAAAAAATTCACCTACAACTATCTTAGGTTTTTTTGAATTATCTGGAAAATTAATTCTTGATACGGCAGTTTCAATATCTGTTCTTCCTTTTTGAATATTTTGGCCATATTTAAATTCAACATTAGTAACCCCGACACCTTCTACAGACCTGGATAATACTTTTTTTACGCCTGATATAGGTCTTAATTCGGGTTCTAATAACTGAATAATGTTTTGGTCTATTTCTTCTGCTGTAGCTCCAGGCCAGTCTATAGAAATAGTAACTAATTCAACATCGAAGTCTGGAAAAAATTGCTTATTTAATCTACCTATAGATAAAATTCCAACTAGTATCATCATTATCATAATAATATTAGCGGCTGTTCTATGTTGAACAAAAAACCTTAAAAAACTTGATTCTTTAAACTGTCTCAAAACTATACCTTAAAGCTAAATTATATGTTCCAATAGTGATTAATTAATTAATACATTAACTTTTTTATTATTAAGGTTAAATGGTAGTCTTGAAGTTATTATCATATCACTTTCTAAAAAATCACCATCAATGAGAATAAATCCTTGTCCTTTATAGAGAACTTTAATATTTTTTTGAAATGCTATATTATTTTTAACTACATAAATTTTATCATCATATAATGATGTTTCGGGTAATTTAAAAATATTTTTAAATTCTCCTTCAGGATAAATAACACTAACAAAAGTTCCAATTGGAATAAATTGATTCTTATTATCTGAATTAAAAATTTTAGCATATAATCTAACACCACCCTCTTCTTCAAGGATTTTTCCGTCAACTCTATCAATTACAGCTGATATTTCTCTTAATTTCCTTTGTCCAGATTTCCATATTATTTTAACTTTTTTATCTATTAGATATTTTGAATTTGCATAAATTTCAGAAGAAACTATAAACTCCAGTTCTAAATTATCAGTAGAGAAAATATCTGCAATTTTTTCTGAATTATTAATAAACTGCCCTTTGCTAATTTTAACGTCAGATAATCTGCCATTAAATTTAGATTTAAGAACCGTGTCTGACAAATCCTCTTTTGCTTTTTCTAGAAATATTTTTGTTTTAATAAAGTCCGCTTTATTTTTAGATAAGAGGATTAACTCATTGTCATAAGTAGATTGAGAAATAACTTTTTTAGTTAACATTGACTTATATCTATTAACTTGTTTTTGTCTGATTGATAATTGTTTTTCTAACTCTTCATACTCAACAGACAATTTTTCTATTTCTAAATTATAACGCTTTTGGTTTAATTTAGCCAAAACTTGATTATTTTTTACAATAGAACCGTTTAACAACTCTGCAGCAACAAATTCTATTTTACCAGAAACTCCAAATCTTAAATCTCCTTTTCGTGAAGATACAATTTTACCATAAGCTTCTGATGTTGGATAATAATTCCTTCTCTGAAATGATTTTGCCTTAACATATATATTTTTTTCTACTCCCTTATTTGGAATAGCTTCTGGTTTTGAAACAACAAGATAGTTATAAATAAATAAGCTTGAAAAAAGAACAATTAAAAATAAAGTAAATTTCAAATTGAATATTTTGGAAATCATTAAATTTACCCTGCAGTTTTAAACAATATGTGCGATTTTCTAAAAATTTCAATATTAAATTTTAGAGCTGTTTTATTTTAGTAAAAATATTAGACATAATAAAAATTATATTAACACTTAATATAATCCAAGTTTGATTAATTCCGCATTCAATTCATCAGTTAACATTTCTTCGTCATTATTATTATTTCTACTTAAATCATTTGGAACTTCTTCAGAACTAAAATATCGCCAACCCTGAAAAGGTCTCATTGGAGTGGGGATAACATGTATTAATTCTTTGTCCAGTTCAATCTCACATCCTTTACTGCCATCATCTCGAATTACTGAGCTAATATCTAAAATTTTTTGCCTAACCATCACACGTCTTTTTATAATCCAATACATAGAGCCATTCGCAATCAGATCATCTCTTTTTTTAGGGGAATTTCTAGTTAAATGTATAATTTTATTATATTGATTGAAAATAATTTCTTGTCTAACTCTTAATCTTTCAATTGTATCTATTCCAACTGCAATTTTTTTCATATGGTAAATCAATATAGAAATCCTTGTTTACAAGATAATCCAAGCGGCTAAACCTAAAAATGTAAAAAATCCAATCACATCAGTAGCCGTGGTTAAGAAAACAGAACTAGAAATTGCAGGGTCAATATTATTTTTTTCTAGTGTTAATGGTATTAACGTTCCTAAGATTCCAGCAAAAAATAAATTAGCTATCATTGCCAGCGCCATAATCAATGCTATTTGCTTATCACCAAACCAAAGATAAGCTATCAAAGCTGATAAAAAAGCAAACAAAACTCCATTTATTATACCAACCCATGTTTCTCTTAAAACAAATTTTTGTAAATTACTATAATCAAGTTGCCTTGTAGCTAATGCTCTTACCGCTACTGTAACAGTTTGAGTGCCGGCATTTCCACCCATAGATGCAACTATTGGCATTAAAACGGCAAGAGCAACAAGCTTTTCAATTTCCTCTTGAAACAAGCCTATTACTGATGAAGCTAAAATAGCAGTAAACATATTAAGAATAAGCCAAGAAAATCTTCCTTTTGCCGTTTCGATAAATGATGCTCTTATAGAAAAATTGCTTACACCAGCAAGACCTAATAAATCTTCTTGTGCTTCTTCATTAATCACATCTACTATATCATCTACAACAATAACTCCTAATAAACGATTAAGCTGGTCTATAACTGGCATATTTACTAGACCATATTGTTGAAATAAAAGCGCAACTTCCTCTTGATCCGTTTCAATTGTAACGCTTCTTGGCTCTTTTTCCATTAAATCTTTTAGCCTCACAGGCCTTTTTGTAGACAACAATTTTGATAATGAAATTACACCGAGCAACCTATGAGCAGGATCAACAATATAAATGGAATAAAAGGTTTCCTCTTCATCCAATGGTTTAGTTCTCATGTGATCTATTGTTTGACCAACAGTCCAGTTGCTAGGAAAAGCAAGAAACTCTCTTTGCATTAATCTGCCAGCTGATTGTTCTGGAAAAGATAATGCTTCTTCTACAAGAATTCTATCAGAGGAAGGAAGTTGTTTAATAACAACTTCTCTATCTTTTTCTTCTAAATCTTGTAAAATATCAACAGCATCATCAGTGTCTAACTCATGAATAGCCCTTGCAAGAGCTATAGGGCCAATATGGTCTATTACATTTTCTTGAATATCTTGATCAAGATAAACTAACACTTCTGGATCAAGAGATTTTCCTAATAAATCAAGAAAAATATTAAGGTTTTCATTAGATAATCTTTCCAACATATCGGCCTGATCTGCCGGATGTAACGGTTCAACTAATTTTTTTAAACCTAATTTTTTTTTATTATTAATAGCATGAATAATGGCCTGTTCAACTTCTGGAGTTAGACCATATAAACTTTTAAAACTAGTTTGCTTTAAAGACGTTTCTTTAAAGCGGGGTTTTGTTTTTTTAAGCTCTTTATCCATAAAAGCATGTCCAATAATTACTTAATTACTTGCTAAATGAAAAAATATTAAAATCACATTTAATCACCTTAATTTTAATAAAAAATTATTAAATTATAAACTTTCTGAATCAATTTCTTTGAAAACTTCTCTAATGTCTCTTAGAGATTCCAAGCCTGCTGGAGCTCCACAATAAATTGTAATTTGAAGCACAACATCTCTAATTTGTTTTCTTGTCAACCCATTGTTCAAAGCACCTCTGACATGTAGTTTAAATTCATGAGATCTATTTAATGCAGCAATCATTCCAAGGTTAACAAGAGATCTATCTCTATCGGATAAATTTTCTTTATTCCAAATTTCTCCCCAAGCATACTCAGTTACTAGTTTTTGCATATCAGCACCCATTTCATCAGCAGAGGCTAATGCTTTATCAACATATGCATCTCCTAAAACTTTTCTTCTTTTAGCTATCCCCTTTTTAAACATTTCACTTTCCATACTTCTCTCCTTATAAAATTTGTTTAACTATTAAATTAACACCACATAAAAATAAAGCCCCATGACTTATATGATAAAACAACCTATCAGAAAGCTTGTTATTTAACCATTTTCCAAGAAAAATACCAAAAGGTAATACAGGGATTAAAATCAAGCTTAGAATAATACTTTTAGAACTAAAAACATTTAAATTAAAGAAAAAAGGTAACTTAGCTAAATTAATTATTAAGAAATAAAAACTCATCGTCCCAACAAATGCTTGTCTCTCCAGGCCTACTGGTAACAAAAATATTTGAGCGGGTATTCCTCCAGTTAATGCTACAAAACTTGAAAATCCTGAAAATCCACACCAAATAATTGATCGAATAAATGTTGCTTTAATTTTGTTAATTTTTTCTTTTTTTACAATTTTATTAAAGAATTCAGATTTAATATATTTACCTACAGTAAACAAAGCCAAAAAGCCTATCAAAATTAAAATATATCTATCTTCTAAATATTCAAAACATAACCAACCTAAAATTTGTCCTGCAATTCCTCCAAAGACCATAAATTTTAAGATTTTTAAAACAGGAAATTTTCTCCATGAATATGCAACGAAAACATCAGTTACTAGATATAAAGGTAATAAAACAGCAATTGCAAATTTTGGAGGTACAGCAAATACCATAACAGGCAAACCTAAAGAACCGAGTCCTCCTCCAAAACCAGATTTAGAAATAGCTACTAAAAAAACTGCCAAAATTGCAACAGGCAATATTATACGAATTTCACTAATGGATAAAATTATATCTAAAAAACTATTTATCATTTTTTTGATTTCTTATTAAGTTTTATAATGTAAATTACTAAACTAGATTGATAATATT
>ERZ887849.2629-NODE-2629-length-14512-cov-7.656084_pt1 | contig 14512 bp, 15 predicted proteins | sample MGYA00521267_ERZ887849 | MGnify/ENA primary metagenome ERZ887849 (study PRJEB32303, sample SAMEA104408601) | aquatic metagenome | biome: Brackish water; feature: Pelagic; material: water | place: Baltic Sea | collected 2014-06-06T16:11:00 | depth 2,863 m ... | reverse complement strand
CACCTTTTGAAAAGCTTTTCGACCTTTTTAAGCAATTGCTTACCTATACAAGTGGCGAGGTAGATGAAGCGATTTCTTGGCTGACAGAATTGGACAAGGAATACAAATTGACAACACCTAATTATGGAATTGGTGATTTCATCCAAGAACTGAAAGACCGCGGCTATATAAAAGATGACCCTGAACCTGGAAGTGGAGGGATGGGGTTAACAGCCAAAACAGAACAAGCCATCCGTCAGCAAGCCCTGGATCATATTTTTGGTAAATTGAAAAAAGGGAAGGGTGGCGATCACGTTTCACGATTAGGTGGAATTGGCGATGAAGCTTCAAGCAACACCAGGGATTATCAATTTGGTGATTCTCTCCAAGATATTGCTATGCTGGAATCCATGAAAAATGCCCAAATCAACAATGGTATAGGCGAATTTTCTATGAAGGAAAGTGATTTGGTTATTCGAGAAAGTGAATACAAAACACAAATGAGTACGGTGTTGATGATCGACATCTCGCATTCCATGATTCTATATGGTGAAGATAGAATTACACCCGCGAAAAAAGTGGCCATGGCTTTGTCTGAGTTAATCAAACGCAAATACCCGAAAGACACAATCGACATTATCGTATTTGGTAACGACGCTTGGCAAATTGAAATCAAAGACTTGCCCTATTTGAAAGTTGGTCCATACCATACGAATACAGTAGCTGGTCTAGAATTGGCAATGGATTTGTTGAGAAGAAAGAAGAATGCAAACAAACAAATTTTCATGATTACCGATGGTAAGCCAACTTGTTTGGTTGAAGATGGAAAATACTACAAGAATAGTTTTGGCTTGGACCAAAAGATTTTAAACAAATGCTATTCGCTCGCAAAAGCGGCAAGGAGGTTGAAAATACCCGTGACAACATTTATGGTGGCAACTGATCCATATTTACAAGAATTCGTGCACGATTTTACAGAACACAATAACGGAAAAGCATTTTATACCTCATTACAAGGACTCGGAGAATTTGTCTTCGAAGATTTTGAACGAAACAAAAAGAGAACATTTAAAAGATGAAAAATTTACCCACAACATTAGGAGAGTTAAAGAAAAGCGAATACGAGCCCAGATCCATTCAAAAGGAGATGCGTTCAAATTTAGTGGAATCTCTGCAAAAAGGAGAGTCTATTTTTGAAGGAATCATTGGTTATGAGGATACAGTAATTCCTGATATAGAACGTGCTATTTTATCTGGACATAATATTAATTTGTTGGGTTTAAGAGGTCAAGCTAAAACCAGAATTGCGCGACAATTGACTCGCTTATTAGACGAGTTTGTTCCTGTGGTTGAAGGTTCTGAGTTGAACGATGATCCGCTTGCTCCTGTATCTCAGTATGCCAAAGAAAAAATTGCGGCAGAAGGAGATAAAACGAAAATTACATGGCTCAGTCGGGACGAAAGGTATGTTGAAAAGTTAGCAACACCCGACGTTTCGGTAGCTGATTTAATTGGTGACATTGACCCGATCAAGGCAGCGAATTTGAAACTGAGTTATTCGGATTACCGCGTTATACATTATGGAATTATTCCAAGAAGTAACCGTAGTATTTTTGTTATCAACGAATTACCTGATTTGCAAGCCCGAATTCAAGTAGCACTATTTAATATTTTACAAGAAGGTGATGTTCAGATTCGTGGTTTCCAATTGCGCATTCCATTGGATGTGAAGTTCATTTTTACGGCCAATCCCGAAGACTATACGAATAGAGGAAGTATCATTACTCCATTGAAAGATAGAATTGGCTCTCAAATCTTAACGCATTATCCAAAAGATATTGAGATTGGGAAGAAAATCACTGCTCAAGAAGCAAAAATGACTGACTTTCAAAAGGAGAACATTGAAGTATCGGATTTATCTCGGACATTAATTGAGCGGATTGCTTTCATGGCGAGAGATTCAGAATATGTAGATTCTAAATCGGGTGTTTCTGCCCGTTTGACCATTACCGCTTTTGAAAGTTTACTCAGCACCATCGAAAGAAGAATGTTGATGAATAATGAAGGAAAATCGAATGCTAGAATTTCGGATATGCAAGGCGTTCTCCCGGCTATAAATGGAAAGGTGGAGCTGGTGTATGAAGGTGAACAAGAAGGTGCGGCTGCAGTTGCACAGCATTTGGTTAGTGCGGCCATTAAAGAGGAATTCCTGATGCATTTCCCTGATCCGAGCAGGTTGTCTAAAGTAAAAGATAAGAACCCCGTTCAACCTATTCGCGACTGGTTTGCTGCTGGTAACGTACTTGATATTTTATTATCGGATAATACAGCGGCCTATCAAACAAGTCTTAAAAAAGTGGAGGGACTTGCCGAATTTGTAAAGCAATTCAAACCTAAAGTAAAAGGGGATGAACTTATTCTGTGGATGGAGTTCGTGATATATGGGTTGTCTGAATATTCATTATTGTTGAGAAATCAGCTGGTGAAAGGTTCTCAGTTTAAAGATTTGGTGGGTTCTATTTTCTCAGAAGAAGATTTTTTCAGCGAGAATTAGTAATTAAATAATTTCGTGCTAAAAACTTGCTTGGCAAATTCATGTGAAAAGCAACTCTTTTACCTAAATTTGCATCATGGTTCTCATATTTAATGACATCGCCGGAACGGAGATACTTTTGATTCTTGTATTTATTCTGATTTTCTTCGGATCGAAAAGCATTCCTGGAATTGCACAATCCTTAGGTCGAACGATGCGCCAAATAAAAGATGCATCGCAAGATGTCCAAAACGAGATCAAAAAGTCTGGGATGGATATTAAGAAAGACTTGAATTTAAAAGGTTTAATAAGCGAAACAGAGCAAACACTTCGTCGACCGTTGGATCAAATGCACAACGATATCAATGAAGTTGTAGATTCGACGAGAAAACCATATAAACCAGTTGTTCCACAGCCTCAATCTGCAAAAGACGAACCTATAAAGGTAGAGCCGATAAAAGCTGAGCCAGCAAAAGAGGAGGCAGCGAAAGTGGATAAAACGGGTAGTGCACCAGAATCAGACACGGAAAAGCCTAGATAATTTCACCCATGAAGTATAACCTTTCTGAAATCACAGATGTCATTCGAAACAGAAGGACGATTTATCCAGAACAATTTAGCGATAGAAAAGTCCACCAAGAACAAATTGAACTTTTGTTGAATAATGCCGTATGGGCACCTACACATGGAAATACTCAGCCGTGGCGGTTTAAAGTTTTCATGGAAGATGCTCGACAAAATTTGAGCGATTTTTTAGTTCGGACCTATTGTGAATTGACACCAGAACCGGATCAAAAGGAAATGAAAATGGCTAAAATGACGAATCGTCCGTTAAAGAGTTCAGCAGTGATTGCGATTTGCATGGAACGTCAACAAAGCGAGAAAATATCGGAGCAAGATGAAATGTTGGCGGTAGCTTGTGCTGTTCAGAACATGCATTTGACTTGCACCGCTTACGGGCTGGGAGGATTTTGGTCTACACCTGGATTGGTCAACAGTCAGCAAATGAAGGATTATTTGAATTTAGGCGAGAAAGATAAATGTCTCGGACTTTTTTATGTTGGTTATCCGTCGCCAGAAATGGAATGGCCAAAAGGTCAACGCAAACCAATTGAATATTTGACAGAATGGAAAACCCAATAGACAGTTCGATCGATTTAGGTTTTGTCAATTACGTACAACACCCAGAAAATAAAAATTACGTCGTTTTTCGCTTTGCGGATGCTGAGCGAGCGGAAAGTTTTGAAATTGAATTGAAAGAGCACAATATTTGGTTTGAGAAAGGCGAAGAGGACAAAAGAGGCAAAATGTACACCTTGTATGGCCTTAAAAACAAGGACTTTAAAGCAGCAGAGAAAATTAATTATAGAGTAGAAGGCAAGCACAAAAAGCCCATAATTGCCTTTGCTCCTTTCCGTTGGATAATCTTGGGACTTTCGTTAATTGCTATGACCTTGACGCTTGTTGGTTACTGTAAGGCTCAAAATAAGCTTGAAGAGGCAACGAATGCCGCCGAACAATCAATCGCAAAATAATGTTCACTTCATTTTGTTATATTCGTCTTAATTAATGACCATGAAAATCACTTGGATTATTCTTTTATTCGTTGCGATACCGGTGCTTTCACAGGAAAGGGCAGATGAGAACGAAAGCGAGAAATATCCTACATCATTTGCGCTTCAAATCAGAGGGTTAGCACATAATCGTTTTGTAGAACCGTCGATTTTAACCCAAACAAACGATACAGTCATCAGTTCTATTGGGATGCGCAATGGTTTTTCTTTTGGAGGAGTAATTCGACGTCGATATACTGATGAATTGGGATTTGAGATAGGTTTGATTCACAACAAGCGGTATTTCAATTTGTCCTCTTCACCGACTGATACAAACGTCACCTATACGTCCGATTTCGCGTTTACCAATTATGAATTGCCTGTCAAGGGATTGGTCTTTGTCAAATTCTCCAATTCTATTTTCGTAAATGTTGGCTTAGGAATGACTGCTTTGTATAAACCATCGAGTGTATATGTTCAAGTGGATGATTTGCCGGTAAAACGAAGTGCTAGTTTTGAAGGATATGCGTTTAGAAAGTTCGGATTTAACGTCGATGCTCAAATTGGTGTAGAATATAGAACACGAAATTCAGGAATCTTTTATTTAGGTGGCTCTGCCAGTATTCCAACAAGTCCATTGTTCGCCTTTATTTCAGTGTATCGCTCTCAAAATGAAAGCATTCGAGTGGATCAAGCTCAATTTATTCGGTCACCGTATTTCACGCTAGACCTCCGTTACTATTTCCCGAAAATTAGGAACAAAGGGGATCAACCCAACAAAAGTTTACTTGATTAATTATGATTCCAAAAGAAGCCCAAGTATTAATCGATAAACTGGAATTGCTGCCTCATCCCGAAGGCGGATTCTACAAAGAAACGTATAGGTCTGAAAAAACGGTTGGTGATAGAAATCTGCAAACCGCTATTTATTTTTTAATTACTTCCAATAATATTTCTCGGTTTCATCGTATCAAAAGTGATGAGATTTGGTTTTATCACGCAGGAAGTGCGCTTTCGGTTCATACATTATCCAAAGAAAAAGGACACCAAATTCAGAAGGTGGGACTTGATTTAGCCAAAGGCGAAGTGCCGCAGTTTTTGGTACAGGCCGAAACTATATTTGGTAGTTCTCTGGATGAAGACAATACATTTTCGTTGGTTTCTTGTACCGTAACTCCCGGATTCGATTTTGCAGATTTTGAATTGTTTACTACTGAACAATTGCTCCTTGAATTCCATGATTTCGAAGCTATTATTCGAAAAATGACTTAGAAGTTCTTGTCAAATAAATGCGCTACCCAAAGACTTATTTTTTCATTGTCCATTCTTGGATAAATAGCGCGAATAGTTCCATTGACGGATGCAATATTCAAATAATCACCAAAGAAGACCTCTTTATTTGGTGTGAATGATTTTTTCGTGATTTTCATTTCCGTAAATGACTTTCCGCCGTCAATAGACCGAGCTGAATACACATCGGTTTCATCACCTTTCGAATCTCTTCTGTCGTAATATACAAAATAGAGGTTACCAGTGCTTTGGTCTATTGACATCCAGGTAAAAAATTGATGCGCTGGACCTTTATCTTGGTTCACTTTTATCGGTTCTGTCCAGGATTTTCCATCGTCTTTTGAAACAGACAGCCAAGAATCGGTATCATCCGTTCCATTGCGTTGATCGCACCAGTTCAAGTATAGATTTCCTCGATTCGATCCTTGCGAACAATCGCTGACAAGAATGGGTAAGCCATTTGCCCGAGAAATACCTGGGATATCCAATGTCCAGCCACCGAATTGTGGTCCGATGATTTGTTCTTCTTCCAACCACGTTTCGCCTTTATCTGAAGACTTTTGTAGGACTAAACCTTTCGGCCCAGCCCAAACCACAAATAATTCACCGTTTTTCCCAACGGCGGGAACAGCTCCTTCGACTGTGTTGTCGTCATCCAAACAATCTCCGGCAAATTTTGAAATCCTCACGGGAGTCGACCATGTATCACCTTTATCCAACGATTTTGAAAAAAAAATGATAGATGAATCTTCTGATAATCCACTGTTGTAAGAATCAAATTGGGTCCAAGTCATGTATAAATGATTGGTTTGCGGATCTACACAAATCCAATGTTTGTCTTGTGTTTTAGTGCCATTGGGTTCAGGCGATGTTCCAGTTGTGAATTCACCGTTTACTTGATCCACCCTCTGACAAACAATTCTATCCAGATGTGTTGCTTTATCGTAGGAAGCCAAATGAAAATAATAGGCAGTTCCAGCACTGTCGAACATCAAAACAGGATCTCCGTAAACGCCGTAAGTACTTTTCATTGTGGAGCTTGTCCAGGTTTTTCCGGCATCTATGGAATAATAATAATCGTCAAGAACAGTTCCAGCAATTTGAATGTTTTGATCTTTAGGATGAATGGCAATGCTCGGTTCAACCTGTGCATACGGATAGGTGCTACCTTGAGGTTTGGCCAAACATACAGATTTCACTCCTGACATTTTACAAGAGGTAAATGCCAGAATCGTAATTACTAAAATGGATAATTTCATCTTCTATCGCAACCAATAATTGGTCAGTTTTTTATTGGCAAAATCAGTATCCAATTCCAACATGAATAAAGGAGTGGTAATTTCGGACATTTTTCCTTTTAAGGTATAAAGTATATTGTCTCTTGAAATCAACAATTCAAAGGTGTCATTCAATCCAAACTTGGATAGCATTTCTCCATACGATCCACCGTCAATTCTGTAATTATCGATAGCTATAACTTCGTCTCCAACACTAAGTCCAATGCTTTCTGCAGCAGAACCTCGATCGACGCCACGAACAGTAGTTCCGCCCAATCTTGTACCAAATCTAACTTCTTTAACATCCTGACGATTGGCTTTCAATCCTACTTGACTGAACACTTTTTCGTAATCCGGAATTTCAGTTCCATGAATAAAACGTTCAAAGAACTCCGTCAAATCAGATTCTGTGAATTTCTCTAACTCTGCTTTGAACTCAGCTTCCGTAAATCCACGGTTTTGGTCGACATGATATGTTTTATATATGCTTTGCATAAAGTGATCCAAGCATTTCTCACCATTTGAAACTTTGACAATCATCGCATCGAACTGAGCGGCCATCACCTGTCCACGTGAATAATAAGACATTGTCGTGTTGTAGCTGTTTTCGTTTGGTCGATATGCTTTAATCCAGGCATCATAGCTCGAATGTGCTAGAGGTTGAACTCTTGAGCCTATTGAACCTTCTACGTAATTTAAGGAACTATTCAGTTTCCCTAAATATTGTTCTTTGGCATAAAATCCAGCTCGAAGCATTAAAAGTTCATCGTAATAAGAAGTAAATCCTTCCATGACCCACAAGAGAGTGGTGTAGTTTTCTTGATCGTAATTAAATGGACCCAATTCTATCGGACGGATTCGTTTTACATTCCATAGATGAAAGTATTCATGGGCGACCAAATTCAAAAAACCTAGATAGTCAGATCCAGTGTACGTCCAGCGGTTTACGCTCAAAGTTGTGCTATTACAGTGCTCCAATCCACCTTGACCTTGTTCCACATTGTGAATTATAAACGTATAATCTTTGTTTGGATTCTGACCAAAAACACCCGTGGCGCTTTCTATTATTTTAGCCATGTCACGTTTCATGTTTTCAATGTTGTGATTCCCTCTACCATAAATCGCCACGGTATGTTCTACGCCCGCAGCGGTGAAATCGAATATTTCTTGATTTCCAATTTCAATTGGACAGTCTACAAGTTGATCGTAATCGTTGAATTTGAATCGCGTTCCACCATCCGATGCTATACTTTCTTTACAAAAGGGCAAGGCAGTCGTGATTTTCGAAAATGATGTGTGAGGAATAACATCCAAGCATCCTTTTACTGCTTTGTGTCCTTCGAGATACATAAAGACACCACTCCCGCTGACGTAACCATGAGTTAAATCCAAGAAACTCGTTCGAACAGACAATTCAAAAGCGTAGACCTCATATTTCACGATGACCTTCTTTTCCTTACCTTTTTTAATGACCCAAGTATTTTTGCTTGATTTTTCAACAGGAAGTTTGTCTCCTTTTTTATCCAAAGCGACAACTAGGTCTACATTTTTTGAGAATTCTCTGACCAAATAACTCCCTGGCGCCCAAACCGGCATTTTAATTTTGAGTTCTTCGTCGTCGAAATCAGTGAGTTCCATTTCAACTTGGAAATAGTGTGTTTGTGGAGCGTCCATCCTCAATTTGTATTGAATTTTTTGAGCGTGAGCACTTCCTATAAAAGCACAAAAGAGAAGAATAATAAGGTGTTTAATGTTCATTTTTTACTTATTTTCGGGTGTCCCTAAGTTTGGGAGCCTAAAGATAATAAATTGATATGAAATTACTTGGAACTCTTTTTTTGATAACCGTTTTGTTTGCCTGTAAGGAAGAACCTCAGCAAAGAACCGATACTGCGGATATTGCTTTGTTGAAAAGTCAAATGGAGCAAATGGAATTGGATGCTCAGTTAAAAGATTCAATTGTGAATGAATCCTTGTCTTTTTTCAATGAAATTCAAGAAAATTTGTTGGCAATCGGGGTGAAAGAGGAGAGCGTTCGTCAGCAAAGTGGCGATACCGAAATAGCGAACAACGAGCGAGAAATGGTGTTGAATGAAATCCGTCAGATTAACAATCTGCGCACAGATAATGCTAAAAAAATGACACAACTTCAGGATCAAATGAAGAATAGTGGAATGAAAATTATTGAGTTGGAGGCGATGGTGAATCGTTTGATGCATCAGTTGGCAGATAAAGACGCAGAGATTCAATCTTTGCAGAAAGAATTGGAACAAAAAAACAAAGATTTCGCAAGATTATTTGATGCTTATCAAGAGAAAGATTATCAAATAGACTTGATGAAAGAGGATATGAACACAGCTTATTATGTGTATGGTACAGAGAAGGAGCTTTTGAAAAACGAAGTGATTTCGAAGAATAAAGGATTTGTTGGGGTAGGGAGGAAGGTTCGACTCAAAGAAGATTTCAATGAGAATTATTTCACGAAAATTGATAAACGTAGCAAGAAGGATTTTTTAATTTCGGGGGATAAAATAGAACTTATTTCGACCCATCCGACAAGTTCGTATGATTTGATTCCTGTTGGTGAGAATACGAAATTGGTGGTGAAAGATGCGAAGGGATTTTGGAAGGTGTCGCAGTATTTGATTGTGGTGGTGAAGTAGAAAATATCACTGAAGGTTTGAAGGAAATAAAAATTTAAGTTTTTAGATGACTTGCTGTTGATAATTGCACTAAGTGTTTGAAAACAAGCTTGTTTTTATATTCAACAATAGTTGCAATTTCTACAAATGATAAAACGAAAACCCCTTTTCGTCCCAAACTTCATCAAACAAATGTGGATAATATCTCCTCATTTCTGTATTCATTAAATCGACTGGTACATCATCAAATGTTCCATAATAATGTAAGTACTCCATAAACTGCTTTTCACCCGAATAAGCTTGAAACATGGAATCTGTCTTTCCGTCAAATTCCAATGGTGGCACACCAGATATCCGACAAATTCTTTTATCAAAGGCAGGAGTGCATGCAATCCATTGATTGTTCAAAAAGACCTCCACATAACCATGAAAAACAATTTCAGTACGTTTTAGGTATTTCTCAAGTTTCTCCACTCCAATGTGATTTCGCACCACCGCGTAGCCCATTCTTGATGGAATACCAAGCTTTCTGGCCCCTGCAGCAAAGACAATTGCTTTTTCAACGCACCAAGCACGATTTTTGGTTAGGATTTTACTCGCAACCAATGATTCTGGACGCAGGTCTAAATGATACGGATCGTACAGAAATCTATCTCTAACGTTATTGTAGAATTTTATCGCTTGCGCAACAGGATCTGTTAAAGTGATTATTTCGCCAACGTATTCTGCAAATGATGGATCATTAAAATTTAAAAACTCCGTTTCTTTTAGATATTGTTCTATATTTTCCAATATGGCAAAAGTAAAAGATTGATTGATACTATTATAATCTTTATAAAAGTTGGACTAATTCCCATTAGAGTTCTTAATTTCGAAGTGTGGAAAATCCAGCCAAAAAATTAGACGAAAGAATAGGGCCAACTAGTCCTTTACCAGCAATATTGCGACTAAGAAATTGGATTTTCGGACTCAAATCTCCTAATTTTATTGTTAGAATAGGTTTTTATTGTTTGACAATAGTCGGAATTATTTTTCTGGCTTGGAACGTTTTAAGCTTTATTGCCCTTCAAATGCGATTTTTAGTTCGTGCCAACAAAAACATATCTATATCTGAGTTTTTATCTGAACGTGCTATCGAATTAGAAATCCATCCAGATTATATATTGCCTAAATTACTCACCTATTTTTCGCTTTCGGCTATTTGCTGGGGTGTTTTCCTTTTTGCTTTGTTTTTGCTTTGGCGCAAGAAAAAAATGTTCTTTTGGGTTGGAGCAGGAGCTCTTGTTATCCATATTGGAATGGCTATTTTTTATGTGGGAGGACTCTATTTTTGGGTCGAAATCAGCAATCTTGATAAACTCGTCATTTTCGCAAGTATTGCCGCTTTAGCTTTTTATCGTTTCTTTCAATTTCCTTCCGGTTCATCATCCAAATAAGGCTGCAATAGATGTGTCAGGTTTTGTAATGATTGCTTGTCTCTAGAAACATTAAGCTCGCTTTTCAAATAATATTTCTCTCTTCCAGAAAGATGCGTCTCAATAAATTTTTCAAGTTCTTCGAGGTTCAAATGATCAACTAAAGGCCTTGATTTTTTTGAGTTGTGTATTCTATTGGCTAATTCTTTCGCCGGTCTTTTCAGATAAACGGTCAATCCGTTATTATTTAAGAGCTCTATGTTGTTATTAAAGCAAGGTGTTCCGCCGCCAGTTGATAGTATGGCGTGTGTTTCTTTTTGGATGAAGGAATTCAAGAATTCTGTTTCCATATGTCGAAATGCCTCTTCACCTTGCGTTTTAAAGATTTCAGTGATAGTTATTTTAGTTGTTTTCTCAATTTCCTTATCCATATCGAAAAAAGGCAAAGAAAGACGCTTAGCAACTCTTTTTCCCAAAGTGCTTTTCCCTGAAGCCATATATCCAACGAAGAAAACGATCATAACTTTAGATTGTAGAAACAAACCTACGTCTTTTTAAATAATTGTGGTGAATTGACTTTTATTTTCTGTTTTAAAAATGTTTTTTTTACCTATTTTGCACTTAAAATCAAAGGCTTAGCGAGTTTCAGAAAAAATAACTAAAAAAAAAGTAATTCTGGCCTTGTCAAAAAAAAATATACGTGTATATTTGCAGCCTCAAAAGGATGAAATATCCATGAGAAAATTAGGATTCCGTAGCTCAGTTGGTAGAGCAATACACTTTTAATGTATGGGTCCTGGGTTCGAGCCCCAGCGGGATCACAAAAAAAGGTTCAATCGAAAGATTGGATCTTTTTTGCTTTCACCAAAACCTTAAAGGCTCGAACATGCACAAAGTTGAATCCAGCCTGTCCGCCGGAGTGTTAGCATAGGTGGACGGGATCACCAAAATCTTAAGGGTTCGAACACTTCCGAAGTTGGGACCAGCCTATCCGGCTGAATGAAGAGTAGGAGCAAGGGATAGCAAAGTAAGGTTTAAACTATTCGGTAACACGAAAAAAATCCCGTTTCGGCGAATCAAAACGGGATTTTCAATAATTTTATTTTGACTCACAATTCAAATCGAACAGGTAAGGTCATTGATGTTTTTACATCTTTACCACTTGCATTTTGACCAGGATTCCAAGCCGGCATTTCAGAAACAACTCTCAAAGCTTCGGTAACCAATGAAGGATACCCACCACGACGAGCAATTTGTCTTGAAATACTGCCGTCTTCATTGATTACGAATTCTACAAAAATCGTTTCCGCTATTTTATTCTCCAAAGCATCAGCTGGATAATTTAGGTTCTCTTTCAAATAAGCGTACATCGCTTCTTGTCCGCCAATAAACTCCGGTTGAACGGAAGGATTATAGTCCACATCTTCCTGCATTTGCGCAAAAGCAGGGGCAGTGAACAAAAGTGTCAAAATGCTTAAAAAGATTAATTTTTTCATAATATGATTGATTTTAATGATACAATTTACGTAAAATAGAATGATTTCCTGTAATATAAACGTCATATTGAGTGAAGGGTTGCTCTTTGCATTTGAACAGTAAGTTTGACTGCAAAAAACAAATCAGGAGTACCTAAAACTATGCCTTTTGAAAAAACGATTCGAATTATTGAAAAAGATAACTAATTCTAAAATCCCGCTTTCTGTCTTTCCAATCTCGGTTGCTCATCCATTCGAATTGTTAAAACACGCATGTATTGTGCAATTCTACTCTTAGGCTTCATGCTGAATGCTTTTTCGGCGAATTGCATGGCTTGCTGCAAGTTTCCGGACATTTCGCTTGCTACAGCCAAGTTGTAAGCGCTGCGATAAGCTTCTCTTCTTTTTCCAGTTTCACCCGTACGCCACATGTTTTCAGCTGCAGTCCAATTGTTTGCTCTGGCCAAATTTGAAGCTGCTCTTAAATTTTTTGACCCACTATGATAAATATCTCGTTTTTCGAAGTTGGTGTATGGGACTATCATTCTGCCGTATTCGTAACCGGTTTCATATGCTCTTCTTTCAACGATGTTGGCTCCTTGCAATACTAACGTACCACCACCGCCACCGGCTAGGTAACGCATCATTCGTTCATCGACGATAACTTTATTGATATTGTCATATACTCTATAATAGGCGCGAACTGTTGCAGAACCTTGGTTCGGTGTGTTCGGTAAATTAGCACCACCTATAGTTCCAGCTTGATCTGAATCGAAGAATTCACAAGCCACAATCATGTCGCTCCCGTTTGCAATGCACAAAGAATCAATTACGGCCCAAGTTAAAGCTGGAGGTGTATTTATTATCGTATTTGTTTTCATGTCAACGATTCCGCCAACGGGAAGTAAGCGATCTCCTTGTGTTAATGCAAACTGCATACCGTTTAAAGCAGCTTTCGCTCCCAATCGATCTGCCATGATGGATTCACCAGAAATTAAGCCTTCTAGCACACTTCCAACCGTTGTAGCTCCTTTTGCAGGAATCGTTCTGTTGACCAAAGTTACTCGTTTTACCTCTGGCCGAAGTTCTATAACTGCTGGGTGTTCTACCTTTATTCCAACGGTTTTGTACGTGGAACAAGATCCAAGTATCAGAGTAATAATCAACAGTATAGATAATTTCATAATTGCTCGATTTACTTATTATTCGTTTTATAGGCTATAAATGTTTCATTTACAAAATCTGTGCCAAAAAAAGAAGGAGTATATCTTTATACTCCTTCTCCTTCATATGTAATAAATTCTTATGCTTCCTTTTTCAAATGAATATCCATTTGAGGGAAAGGAATGCCAATATTGTTTTTCGCAAATTCTTTGTAAATTTTTTCTTGCATGTCGTAATGAATACCCCAATAGTCTGATGTTTTACACCATGGTCGAACAGTAATATTGACACTGGAGTCTCCCAAACTACTTAGTGCAATAAACGGCGCAGGTTCTTCTAGTACGCGTGAATCATTGGCAAGAATGGTGCGAATCACCTCTTTTACTTTGTCGTAATCACCACCATAGTTAAACCCGAAAACCAAATCAACTCTTCTAATCTCTTCTCTTGTATAGTTTACTATGTTTCCATTGGCCAAGGGTCCGTTCGGTAATAACACAGTTCGGTTATCAACCGTTAAAACAATGGTATTGAAAATGTGCATTTCTTTAACAATTCCTTTTTCACCTTGTGCCTCTATAAAATCATCAACTTTAAAGGGTTTAAAAAACAAAATCATTACTCCTCCTGCGAGGTTTCCTAATGCACCTGAAAAGGCCATACCAATTGCCAAACCTGCTGCTCCAAGAAGGGCAATAAATGAAGTCATTTCTATTCCCATTTGACTTGCCGCAACCAATACCACTAAAATTTTCAAGGCTGTCGTTGCTACACTCGATAAAAAACTTGAAAGTCCTGGATCCATGTTACTTTTTGACATGGCCTTCTTAATGAACTTCGAGAGTCTTTTGGACAACCAAAACCCAATAATTAATATTAAAATTGCTGCTAGGAGTGCACCACCACTCCTAATTAACCATCCATTTATTTCTGTGCTTGTTATTCCGGATATACTTTCTATTTTGTCCATCTCTTTTTTTATTATTTTTGGTCTAAATACGTGTTGTTTTTATATAAGTCTGTGAAGATAATTGACTTTTAAAGACAATTCAATAGAATCATATGTTTTTTATCTTGTCAAAACTTCTTCTTTGTCTAACAAAACCGTTCATTTGGATTCTTGTACTTTTTGTGGTTGGATACTTTTTCAAAAAATGGAAATATGCTAAAAAAGCCATCGGACT
>ERZ887849.2628-NODE-2628-length-14515-cov-6.157261_pt1 | contig 14515 bp, 12 predicted proteins | sample MGYA00521267_ERZ887849 | MGnify/ENA primary metagenome ERZ887849 (study PRJEB32303, sample SAMEA104408601) | aquatic metagenome | biome: Brackish water; feature: Pelagic; material: water | place: Baltic Sea | collected 2014-06-06T16:11:00 | depth 2,863 m ... | reverse complement strand
TCAGCGCCTCGTCATGCGCTGCGCCTTCACCTAAATCACAATTCAGATCAATCGACGTCATCGCAGTTTCGCGCGTAGACCCACCTCGAGCATATTGAGATCCCGCCTCCGTTGAGTCGCGAGGGTTTGGGCCTCTTCCAATTCAATCTTTCGAAAACTCACGTGATCGCCGGCGCGTAATTGCGCGAGCAAAGGCATATCCACTTGGGCCACATGCGCGATCCGCGGATAGCCACCGAGAGTCTGAGCATCGGCCATCAAGACAATCGGATTGCCTTCGGGTGGCACCTGCACCGTGCCCGGAATTGCCGCCGAGGAGATCAGCTCACGTGAAGATTTTCGCTTCAACTGACGACCTTTCAATCGATAGCCCATTCGATCCGATTGGGTGCTAATCTCAAATTCTGTTTTCCAAAAGATCTCTCCAAACTCACCCAACTCCAAACCCGGCAAAACGCGCACCTCCGGCGAAGCACTGTAGGCTGGGGATAACGTTGGCGAAAGTTTCCAGCGACCATGGGTCTCTCTCTTCATCACATTCGCACTTAACACATCACCCTTCCGAAGCGCCCGCCCTCTGAACCCGCCCAAATTCGCCCGCAGGTCTGTGCCTGCGCCATTCAGAATCGGCTCAATATTTAAGCCTCCCGCGACCGCCAGATAAGCCCGACACCCTCGCGTCACGACAGGTAAATCTAATCTGTCGCCAGCGCATATTTTTATGGGCCGAGCATGTTCGATGCCTTCGATTTCAGCACCGGTTATCGCGATCAACGCATCGTGGGAAAACTCCAACTCAGGCCCTGCCAACGTGATCTCCAGTGCAGGTTCGTTGGGAGCATTGCCCACCAATAGATTGGCTAAGCCCAGCGCAAACTTGTCCATTGCACCGCCCTCAGTCACACCCGTGCTACTGACTCCATGACGGCCTAAATCCTGGACCGTCGTCAGCATCCCGGGGCGGCTCACCTTTATTTCCATGCCGCAAACTCCTCCGCCGTGATGGCTTTAAATTGCACCTGATCACCGGTTTTCAGCAGCGAGGGATAGACCTCTTCGGCATTGAATAATTTCAGCGGAGTGCGACCGATCAGATGCCAACCTCCGGGCGATTCCTGCGGATAAACACCCGTCTGTTTACCGCCAATCGCCACGCTCCCTGCCGGCACCTTTAAGCGAGGATTACTTCTACGAGGCGTGTGCAGTTTAATCGGTAATCCGGCCAAGTAGGGAAATCCGGGTGCGAATCCAACTGCACCCACGATATATTTCGGCCGGGTATGCGAGGCGATCGCCGCGCGCTCCGAAAGCTTGGCCCCCTGCGCGACCAATCCCAGATCAGGCCCAAATTCTCCTCCATAGCAGACTGGGATCGTCAAAGTAGTCACCATCCCTCGACGCAACCTCTTCACGGTCTTCAGACAAGCGAGTAATCTTTCTTGAAAAGTCGCGTAACCTCCTGGCATCGCAGGATCGTAAACCACGGTGATCGTCGTAAACGCGGGCATGACATCCAAGGTGCCTAGAGGTGGATTCGTCTCTAGCGCGATCGTAGCCGCGCGCACTTTTTCCAACGTGGTCGCTCCAATCACGTTTCCAAAACCGACGACCACGGCAGTATCACCCATTGGTTGCAGGAGCATCTTTCGATTCTCGGCCGATCACTACCCCAATGCAAGTGCCGAGCGGCTTTGCTTATTCATGAAACCACCGCTCCTGATAATTAATCGGATTGGGTTGAAGTTTTCCCCTATCGAGTGATCTATTTAGCACTTATGCGTCTCCGCATCTCCAGTTTCATCATCCTCGGTAGCACCCTACTCTTCAGCGCCTGTCGCGAAGCCAAGATCGAGTCATATCGTGTGGGCAAGGAGGTCGCGCCTGCTCCTGCCCCCGCAGCTGACATGGCTAACACGGCCGTGCCCACCGCCGACGGTCATGATTTGACGTGGACCGCACCGGTCAGCTGGGAAGTCAAAGCCGCTTCCTCCATGCGCCGAGGCTCCTACACAATCAATGGGCCTGACGGCGTAATCGCCGATATGTCGATCACCGCCTTTCCCGGTGATGTGGGCGGAAATCTCGCCAACGTGAATCGCTGGCGCGGGCAAATCCAACTTTCTCAAATCGACGCCGCAACGCTCGCCCAATCAAGCACCCAAGTCGCCGGACAGGATTTGATGCTCACGATGGTTGAGATGACGAATCCCAACATGGCAGACCCTCAGGGCATTCTCGCTGCTCTGGTCAACTTCGAGGGCAGCACGTGGTTTTTCAAACTACAAGGACCGGACAAGTTAGTCGCCGCAGAAAAGAATAACTTCATCGCCCTCCTCAAAACGGTCAAAGGTCACAACCAATGAGCCATGAATGAAATTTGGAAAGCCTTTGTCGATTTCTTCACCTCGCTGAAGCTAACGATCACGCTGCTCGCGCTGTCGATCATCCTGATATTCTGGGCTACGCTCGCCCAAGTGCAGCTCGGCATCTGGGGCGTGCAGGAGCAATTCTTTCACACCTTCTTCGTGCTCAATAAAATACCCGGCACCGATATTCCGGTGCCCGTGTTTCCCGGCGGTTATTTTCTTGGCGGACTCCTGCTCATCAACCTCGTCGCGGCCCACATTCATCGACTGAAATTCACTTGGGGCAAAACAGGCATCCAGCTGACTCACCTGGGGCTAATTCTGCTTCTGGTCGGCGAGATGCTCACCAGTGTTTGGCAAGATGAATACCAAATGCGACTCGATGAAGGGCAGACCAAAAATTACTCTGAAAGCTATCGTGAGAACGAGCTCGCGATCATTGATACGACCGATGCGGATTTCGACGATGTCGTCGCCATCCCGGACAAGCGACTTGTTCCCGGAAAAGAAATTCAGCACCCGAAGCTGCCCTTCCGAGTGGTGATCCGCGACTTCTATCCCAATGCCGCTCTCCAAATGCTGGATCAGGTGCCCAGCACCCCCGCTTCCATCGCCACTCGAGATATTGGAGCTCGGATCAAAACCATTCCACTCCCTCTCACCTATAAGCCAAATGAGCGAAATCTCGCCGCTGCCTATATCGAACTGATTGGCCCAGAAGGTTCTCTCGGCACTTGGCTCGTCTCCACTCAACTGATCAAAACCCAGACGCTCGAGCTTGACGGCCGCACTTACTCGGTCGGCCTGCGTTTCTCGCGCCACTACAAGCCCTACTCCATTCAACTACTCGATTTCACTCACGACGTTTACGCGGGCACCGAAATTCCGAAAAACTTTTCCAGCCGCATCAAACTAACCACTCCAGATGGCGTCGAAGATCGGGAAATCCTGATCTATATGAACCACCCGCTACGTCACGATGGTTTAACCTTCTATCAGGCTGGATTCGATAACAACGACCGGACCAGCATCCTTCAAGTAGTGCGCAACCCCAGTTGGATGCTCCCCTACATTTCCTGCACGCTAATGGGAATAGGCCTCCTGGTTCAGTTCCTCATTTCACTCTTCCGATTTAGCAAACGTCGCCGCGCCCAAGCATGAAAAAGTTCATCCCACTCATTGTCCTCTTGTTTGGAGCGATCTGGTTGGCGAAAACTCTCGTCCCACGCGATCCCCCCACTGAATTCGACGTCAACGGATTCGGAAAGCTACCCATTCTGGTCAACGGTCGTGTAAAGCCGCTTGATACGGTCGCGCGCACGGCGCTGCTCCAATTCCAAGGACGCCAACGCGTCACCACTCCCGACGAGTCGAAGGTCACTCCCATCGAATGGTTAATCACCGTATTCTTCGATTCCACCAAGAGTGATACTTATCGCACCTTCGAAATCGTCCATCCGGATGTGCTGTCCCTCTTCGATCTGAAGACTCAAGACGGCGACAAGAAGAAGCGTTTCTCCTTTAATCAACTCCAAGCCGGCCTCCCCGAATTGATGCGTCAATCCGAGTTGGCTCAACCCGTCGAAGCCCAAAAACGCACCCCTTTCCAACGCGGCATCGTGCAGCTCCATCTGAAGGTCGCCCGCTATCAGGAATTGAAATACTCGATCACCCTCCCGGATTCGGATGATTTTCTCGGTGAGCTGCTCCGCTTCCAGGAAGCGCTTCCGGCCGGCATCGCCGCAGTGCGCGCGAAACAACAAGGCTTAGACTACAACGAGGATGCGTTCCAAGCGATGATCGTGATGGGCAAGCGTTACGACGCGATGTCCGCTGGCACCCGCCTGCACCCGGTGCCCCCACCGGAAAACGCCGAGAATCAACTCGAGTGGTATAATACGGGCCGAGCACTCCTCGACACTTTCCAGCGAGGTAGCGTCGATCCCACGGTGCTCGCCTATGCCGGACTTGCTCATGCGTGGCGCAACAATCAGCCCGAGCAGTTCAACAAGATCATCAGCCTTGTCCGGCCCGAGTTTGAAAAGCGCTTCGCGTAGCAACTCGTGAAGTCGGATATCGAGACCCGTTTCAATGCCGCTAAGCCTTTTTACACCAGTATGGTGCTCTACGTGCTGGCATTTCTGCTCGCGGTTTTTTCATGGCTCAAATGGCCGGATACATTGGGCCGCTCCGCTTTCTGGCTGATCGTGCTTGCCTTCGTCGCCACCACCGTCGGCATCGCCACCCGCATGTGGCTCGAAGGGCGACCGCCGGTCACCAATCTCTACTCATCCGCCCTCTTCGTCGGTTGGGGTGCCGTGTTCCTTTGCATCTTCCTTGAAGCAATGTTCAAAAACGCGATTGGCAGTGTCGCGGCCGGGCTCATCGGCTTCGGCACATTAGTGATCGCGCATCACCTTTCTCTCAGTGGCGATACACTCGAAATGATGCGAGCGGTCCTCGATTCCAACTTCTGGTTGGCGACCCATGTCGTCGTTATCACCATTGGTTACTCGGCCACCTATCTCGCCGGATTCCTCGCTCTGATCTATGTCGTCCGTGGTCTGTTCACCTCCTCGCTCGACAAAGCCACCGCCAAGTCGCTCACCGCGATGGTCTATGGTATCGTCTGCTTCGCCACTCTCTTCAGCCTCGTGGGCACAATCTTGGGCGGCATCTGGGCCGACGATTCTTGGGGTCGTTTCTGGGGCTGGGATCCCAAGGAAAACGGCGCACTCATCATTGTGCTGTGGAACGCTATCATCCTCCACGCGCGTTGGGGCGGACTCGTCAAACAGCGCGGGATCATGTGTCTCGCCATCTTCGGCAACATCGTCACGAGCTGGAGCTGGTTTGGCACCAACATGCTCGGTGTCGGCTTGCATAGCTATGGTTTCATGGACGCAGCGTTTTGGGCGCTCACCATCTTCGTCGCTACTCAGCTCGGCTTCATCGCCATCGGCAATATTCCGTTGAACAAATGGCGCAGCTTCCGAACGAAGCAGTCTTAACGATCACCCAACAATTCTTCAGCGTGGGCACGGGCGCTCTTTGCATTGCGATCACCTAGCATCCGCGCGAGCTCGCCAATCCGGTTGGCCCGATCTTCTTGAATCGGTTCGATGGTCACGATAGCCCGATCTTTCGATTGATCTTTCTCGACCACGAGATGATAGGCCGCCTGGGCTGCCACTTGCGGCAAGTGAGTCACGCAGAGCACCTGATGGTTCTGCGCAATAGCTGCCATCTTCTCGCCGACGACTCGCCCGATTTCACCGCCCACATTCGCATCCACTTCGTCGAAAACCAACAGCGGCACGCCGTCGAGATCAGCTAGCACCGTTTTCAAAGCGAGCATCACGCGAGCCAACTCACCACTTGACGCGACCTTGTTCAAAGCCAACGGAGCCTCACCGACATTGGGTGAAAAGAGAAACTCGCAGGCGCTATCTCCCATCGGACCCGGTTCGGCTAAACCGATCACCTGCACTTGAAAATCAGCCTTCTTAAAGCCCAGCATCGCAATGGAAGTCGCCGCGACCTTCGCCAGTTTCCCGGCAGCTTTTTCACGGCCTAGTCGCAGTGTTTTCGCAGTAGCCCTCAGCTTCTTCTCAGACTCTGCGCTTTGCTTGTCTAGTTTCAGCAGTGTCCCCTCGATATCACCCTGAACTTCAAGCTGACGTCGCATCGAATCGCGCGCAGCGGTCACGGCCTCGAAGTCACCGCCATGCTTTCGCTTCATCGCCAGCCACGCGTCCATCTTCGTCTGTAGTTGCTCTGCTTGCTCAGGATCGAATTGCAGTTGCTCGCCTAAACCAGCGACCTCTGCACCCAAATCATTCAACTCCAACGAAGCACTGTTCAACCGCTCAACCAAGCTACTGCTCGAAGGATCCAATTCCTCCAGTTGCTGCGCATCACGGAGGATACTCGCCAGTTTGTTTTCAACTCCCTCTTCGCCCGAGAGTCCTTCTGTCATCGCCGACGCCAATTCAATCAGCTCCTGAGCCTGACTCATCCGTTGAAAGTCCCGCTCCAGCTCTTCGATTGCTTCCTCGGTCAATTCGAGTTCGTCCAATCGATCCAATTGCATCTGCAGAAAATCAATTTGCTCCGCCGAAAGATTGGTCTCCTCGCTGATGCGCACTCGCTCCGCCAATAGCTCGCGCCACGCACGATAGCATCCCTGATAACTCTCTAGGGAATCACCCGTGCGCCCAAAAAGATCGAGCAGATCGAGCTGACAACTCCCCTTCAGCAAACGACGCGGTTCACTTGGCCCATGGAAATCAATCCAAGCCTCGCCCAGTTTTTGCAGAACCGACAATGACGAGAGACCTCCATTGACTGAAATCTTGGGTGCCTTGGCTCGCGCCACACTCCGTTTCAAAATCAGCAGTCCCTCCTCACAAGGAGGCAGGTCCAATTCGACTAAGAGAGCATCGATGGCCTTCGCATCTTCGAAATACAAACTCGCCTCCACGTCGCAGCTTTCCGCTCCTTGCCGAATGATCGATTTATCAGATCGCTCACCCGCTAGTAAACTGAGCGCCCCGAGCAGAATACTCTTACCCGCTCCCGTCTCACCTGTGACCGCCGTAAATCCTGCCTCAAAATCGAGGGACACCTCTTCCAGCAAGGCGAGGTTGCGGATATGAAGCGTTTGGAGCATCCCAGCATACGGCACAAAAATGAGCCGAGTTTCAAGCGATGTATGCAACTTCTTCACGAAACCTAGCTGACAAGCCAAGAAGCGCGTAAATTTTCTTGCACATCATACCCAGCAGCGTGCTTACTTCCGGCTCCATTTTTGGACCCTTAGCTCAGTTGGTTAGAGCGCTTCGTTGACATCGAAGAGGTCACAGATTCGAGTTCTGTAGGGTCCACCATTTTAAGCCGCCATTCGTTCAGATTGGCGGCTTTTTAGTGTCTAGCTCACTCCGAGCGCAGAGCCGCCAGACCATTTTGGCAGGTCGTCGCGAGCATCGTGATATCGAGACTGTAGGCCAAAAGCTGATAGCCCTCGGCCAAGCGCGCTTTGCCTTCAGCCGGATCGACTGAAACGACATGAATCCCCGAGATCGTTTTGTGTCGCTCACACGCGGTCCGGATTTCGTTCAGAGCAGCGACGTAGTCAGGATGCTCAAACTGCCCGGCCAATCCCATCGACGCGGAGAGATCATAAGGGCCAATAAACACCGCATCGATTCCCGGCACCTCGAGGATCTCGTCGATGTTCTTCACCGCTTCGATGTGCTCGATCTGCACGGCGACCAGCGTGTTATCGTTAGCACGGACAAACTCATCATCGATTCGCATCCCGTAATCGTTGGCCCGACAAAAGCCCAACCCGCGCAGACCTTCCGGTGGATATTTGCAGGCTTGCACGAGCAGTTCCGCATCCGCCTTGTTTCGGACCAAAGGAGCAATCACCCCGTCAGCTCCCGCATCCAAGTAACGCTTCACAAAAGAATAATCTACACCGTGCAAACGCACGACCGCCGCGCATCCCGGGCGCCCTGATTCTATCGCTTGAAACATCGGCTGCACTTGCGGCAAATCAACCGCCGAGTGTTCCGCATCTACACAGAGAAAATCGAATCCACTCGCTGCCATCAGCTCGGCGACAATCGGGCTCCCGCTGTTAATCCAACTGCCGATCACAGATTCCCCCGCCAGTAATCGTTGTCGTAATGAAATGGGAGCGGACGCCTTAGTCATCCGTTCAGACAAAGTGCCTCGTGACTAAAAATCGATTCTTTACTGAAAGAACCCTTTGTAAATGCGGTGGTTCGATCCAATCTATCCCAGTCTCATGCCTCGCATCCTCCTCACCACGACTTCCTTTCAGGACACTCCCGGACTGCACCACGATGAACTCGCTGCAGCTGGATTCGACGTAGAGCTGAAACGCGGGCCTTTATCCGAAAGTGAGATGCTTGAGCTCGCCGGAGAATTCGATGCGTATCTATGCGGTGACGATGCGCTCACTCGGCAGGTCATGGAGAAATCGTTGCCTCGATTGAAAGTGATTTCAAAATACGGTATCGGCCTCGATCGGATCGATCTACCCGCCGCGACAGATCTGAAAATTCCTGTGCTTTATACCCCCGGTGTGAATCACACCACCGTCGCCGAGCATACCTTTGCGCTTCTGCTCGCCGCCGTGCGCAATCTCGTGGTGGAGGCCAATCACACAGCTTCTGGTCGTTGGGAGCGAATCACCGGTCACGAGATCCACGGCAAAACTATGGCCATCGTTGGCTTTGGTCGAATCGGTAAAGAAGTCGCCAAACGCGCCTCGGCATTCGGCCTCAGATTAGTCGGCTACGGCAATTATTGGGATGAAGCCTTTGCCGAAGAGTATCAGATCACCCGTGTCACCAATTTTGATAATATCCTCCGGAAGGCCGACATCATCAGCCTGCACACCAAGCTCACGCCGGAAACCAAACATCTGATCAACTCCAGGAACATCACACGCCTCAAGAAAGGATCGATCATCGTAAACACCAGTCGAGGCGATCTCATCGAACTGGAAGCGCTCGTCGAGGCGATCAAGTCTGAGCGCATCCTCGCTTACGCGGCCGATGTGCTCGATCAGGAGCCGCCATCAGCTGACCACCCTCTACTCGGATTGCCCGGAGTCACTCTCACCCCTCATATCGGTTCACGCACCCATGAGAGCGTGCAACGCCAGGCTAGTTGTGCCGTCGAAAACCTGACCCTCTTCCTCTCCGGCCAAGAACCCATCGCCCGCGCCAATCCGGGTTTCTAAGCGAGTCGATCAGGCTAAGCCAAACCACGTCTTCGCTTGTTCGCGATCTTGTGCGATCTGAGATTGCAAAGCGTCGACATCAGCAAATTTCATCTCGGCGCGCAGAAACGATTGCCACTCCACAGTGAGTTCATCGCCTGCACCGAACGAACACACGCCGAGCACGTGAGCCTCAAGTCGCGGCGCAGTGGCATCTTCAACCGTGGGTCGCAGGCCAAAATTCGCCACGGCCGGAATGCGTTCTGTCGAACCCAAGCGGCCTACCTTCACCGCATAGACACCGAGTCTAGGTTGCAGGTCAGGAGCCCAATTAATGTTTAACGTCGGAAAGCCGATCTTACTTCCAAGCCCCTTGCCCGACTCCACGCTCCCCTCCGAAAAGTATGTATATCCTAAGAGTGCATTCACTTGTTCGATCTCGCCTTCGCGTAGTAAACGACGAACCCGCGTGCTGCTGATCGCCTCTCCATCCAAATTCACGCGCGGGATACTCAGAACCGTGAGGCCACACTTTTTAGCCTCACTCACCAACTTCGCCACATCACCACGACGTCCCCGACCAAAGCGCCAGTTTTCTCCGACATAAATGGCGGTGAGATTCGGCAGATGGCGTTTAAGCGTCGGCAGGAAATCCTCCGCCGTGATTGCGGCAAACTCCGGTGTAAACTCCTGGGTAATGAGCGCATCGATTCCCCAACTCCCCAAAATATGCGCTTTGGTTTCTGGAGCCATGATCAGAGGCGTGGGATCTTGGCTCCGGAAGAGCGCACTGGGATGCGGCCAGAATGTGAGCACCGCCGCTTTGCCGCCACTTTCATGAGCAGATTGCAGCGCGGTATCGATGACTGCGTGATGCCCTAGATGCAGACCATCAAACATCCCGATGGCCAAATGCAACGGCTCAGCCGACTCCGACGTCTGCTCCAAACCTGCATATTGGACGAGAGTTTTCACAGAGCGATACTCGGCGCGGCCTGATGAATGGGAATGAGACGCTTCTCAATCTCGGGCAGCGAGAGAGCTTGAATTTCATCCATCGTCAGCGCGTCGGCGACATTGAATTGATCCGTGGCGATACGGCGCAACGACGACAAGTGAGCACCGCATCCGAGCTTCTGTCCCATATCGTGCGCCAGCGTGCGCACATAGGTACCCTTGCTGGTGTGCACCCGAAAATCGATTTCGGGCAGCGCTAATCGGGTCATCTCATACTCAGAGATACGGATAAACCGAGGCTCGCGCGGGACATCTTCACCCTTGCGGGCTTTCTTGTAGAGCGGCACGCCCCCAATCTTAATCGCCGAAAACATCGGAGGCATCTGATATTGATCTCCCATGAAAGTCTTTATCTCGGCCCTCACCTGTTCCTCGGTAAATTCCGGCACGGGATTTGTCTCCATGACCTCACCCTCTGCATCCTGAGAATTAGTGACCACGCCCAGCGTGATCGTGCCCGTGTAAACCTTATCCAAGCTGATCAGGTATTGGGAAATGCGTGTAGCCTTGCCGATCAGCATGATCAACAAACCCGTCGCCATCGGATCGAGCGTGCCGGCATGCCCGATCTTCTTCATCTTCAACTTACCGCGCAGACGCGCGACCACATCGTGCGAGGTATGGTCGGTAGGTTTATCCACCAACAATACGCCCGACATTTCCTGCACAGGAGCCTTGATCATTATGAATTCGTTTTGCTTTCGACTGCCTCGATTTGAGCAATCAGTGCCGCGACCAATCGGGCGCGGAAATTTTCAGTGTCTTGTTTGAGATTCAAGCCAGCCGCGCACGCATGCCCTCCACCGTTAAACAGCGCGGCGACTTTATCCATGCGATAAATCGGGTCCTTCGCCCGCAAGCTCGCCTTGAGACTGCCATCCTCCCGCTCTTCGATCAGCACCCCAATATCCACGCCATCAATCGATCGCGTGTAATCAACCAACCCCTCCGTATCTTCGGTCGACGTGTTGGTCGTCTTAAACATCTGCCAAGTCACCACACCCAGACAAATCCGGTTGGCGTATTCCATTTGGAACGATGCGAGAAACATCTGCAGCAGCTGAATCTTACCGAGTGATTCACGCTCGTAGAGTTCGTAACCCGCTTCACTCGGTTTAGCGCCACACCTAAATAGTTCAGCCGCGAGGAGGAATGTATTCCGGGTAGTTGCCGGAAATTTAAACTGCCCCGTATCGGTTAGAATCCCGGTGTAAAGTGCCTGCGCGGCCACCGCATCAATTGGGATATCCAAATCCAAGCAGACCCCCGCCAGGATTTCAGTCGTAGAAGCAGAATTCGGCTCTACAAAATCATGCTCGGCGTAGCCCTGATTCGAAATGTGATGGTCCACCATCGCATAAGGTCGTGGAAAGATTACCTGCAGACGATCACCGCAACGTGCGCCATCCGCACAATCCACAAACACTGCCGTGAATTGATCGGCGATGGGCAAGATATCATCTGTGCGTAAAAACTTCATGTCCGGCACCAGAAAGTGTAATCGCTCCGGCACGGCATCGCCATTCACGCAGACATTCTCAATTCCCTGCGACGCGAGCAGACGAGACATCCCGACCTGAGATCCGATGCAGTCCCCATCCGGTCGCGCATGGCCCACTACCGCCACCTTACGGCCTTTCAAACCACGCAGCATTTCCTGAAAGCGTTCAGAGAACTGGGGATAATACGCCTCCATCGTAATCAGTCTTTCTTGGACTGCTTAACCACTTCCTCGAGCAGTTGCACAATTCTCGTGCCCCGCTCCGCCGAGTCATCAAACACGTAGTCCAAATGCGGGAGATATTTCAATACGATCCGTTTGCCCAATTCCATGCGGATCGCGCGGGATTGCTTGCGCAGCCATCGCATTTTTTTCTCCGCCTCTTCGGCATCGCCAATCACCGAGACAAAGACCCGCGCTTCACGTAAGTCCGGTGTAATACGCACCTCGGTCACCGTCACCGTCACTGCTTCTTCACGATAGTGCTGACGCAGGATATCACCCAGCTCGCGCTGGATCAGTTCATTGACTCGTAAAGTGCGACTACTCATGAGGGCTTACCGGGAGATATTTCCGATGGGCTAAAACCGGCCTGTTGGCGGTTGCATCGATCAGAGCGAAGCGCGCACCTTTTCGATTTCGAAGACCTCGATCAAATCGCCTTCTTCGTAACCATTGAACTCGTCCAGTTTGATACCGCATTCGAGACCAGCGCGAATCTCGTTCGCATCGTCCTTGAAACGTTTGAGCGTGCTGACCTTGCCTTCGTGCATGACTTCCTTCTTGCGCCGCACACGAGCCGAAGCGTTGCGAGTAATCTTGCCTTCTGTCACGAGACAGCCAGCGACAAACCCCTTGCCTTGCGGGAAGACCTGACGGATCTCAGCCACACCACACTTAACCTCCTTGAGGTCAGGATCGAGCATATCGACCATGGTATCGCGCACCTTATCCGCGAGTTCGTAAATGATATCGAACTTCTCGATCCGCACACCGTGATGCTTAGCCAGTTGAGTCACGCCAGGTTCGAGCTTCGTGTGGAAACCAATCACCATCGCATTCGAGGTGCCCGCCATCAGAATATCGTTCTTCGTCACGAGACCTACATCGTTGGCGACGATTTCAAGCGCAACTTTGTCGCTCTTGATGCCTTCCAACAAATTGCGCACCGCTTCGGAGGAACCATAGACATCCGTCTTGATGATCACCTTGAGTGTATTGACCTGAGTCGCCGCGATATTGGCGAAAAGTTTTTCGACCGAGACTTCCTTCGGCTCAGCCGCGACGCTCGTGGCTTCCTGTTTGATTCGAAGAGCTTCTTCTTCGGCCAACTTCTCGGCGGCGCGCGCGTTTTTGACTGCCTTGAAATTCGCTCCGCTTTCAGGAGCGCCGGACCAACCGATCACCCGCACAGGTGTTGATGGAGGCGCGACCTTTATATTCTGACCCTTGTCATCAAACATCGCACGAACCTTCGCGTGGTATGGACCAGAAACAATCGAATCGCCCACCTTCAGTGTGCCGCGTTGCACGATCACTGTAGCCAAAGGCCCACGACCAAAATCGATTTCCGATTCAACAATGATGCCACTCGCTTCAGCCTTCGGATTGGCCTTCAATTCGAGCACGTCGGATTGCAGAAGAATCATTTCGATCAACGTATCGAGACCGTCACCCTTGATGGCAGATACGGGCACTGTGATTGTCTCACCACCCCAATCTTCCGGAGTCACTTCGCGCTGCTGGAGCTGCGTCTTCACCTGATCGATGTTGGCGCCCTTCACATCAGTCTTATTGATCGCAACGATCAACGCGACCTCGGCCTTCAGCGCATGTTTCAAGGCTTCGTCGGTCTGCGGCATAAATCCGTCATCGGCGGCCACGACCAGAATCGCGATATCAGTCACGTTGGCACCACGGGCACGCATCTTCGTGAAGGCGGCGTGACCGGGAGTATCGAGGAAAGTTAACTTACGGCCTTCATGCTCAATCTGATAAGCACCGATATGCTGAGTGATGCCACCAGCCTCACCCTTAACCACATTCGTCTTCCGAATCGCATCGAGCAGCGAAGTCTTACCGTGATCCACGTGTCCAAGGATACAGATCACCGGAGGACGTGGTTCTAAATTTTTCTCGTCATCTTCATTCGCCTCTTTTTCAGCGGCACCCTTACCAGACTTCTTCGGGGTTGGTGGAGTTTCACCCTTGTGCTTAACTTCGAGAATGACTCCGTGCTTTTCAGCCACGGCGATCGCGACATCTTCTTCGATCGTCGAATTCATCGAAGCGAATCCACCAGCTTGATTCAGCTCGGAGATCAACTTGAAAGGCTTCATCCCCAAAGCTACTGCGAAATCGCGAACGATAATCGGAGGCTTGATTTGGATGCTCTTGATTTCCTCGCTGGAACCTTCCTCGGCGGCCGCAGGGACGGCGACAGTAGGAGGGGTCGGTGATGATCCGGGAAGTGGCGGAGGCGCAACCGGAGCCGAGGTAGCCGCACGGGGAACCGGCGGCGGAGCAGCAGGAGACTTAGCGGAAAGAATGGGAGGAACCGGAGCGGGAGCAGAAATGGGTGCCGGTGTTTTCGGTGCTGGAGGCGGCGGGGCAGACTTGGGTGCAGCTACTCTCGGAGCTGCGGCTTCCGCTGGTTTGTCCGCAGCGGCCTTCTTATGTTCCTCTTTCTCGACCTTCTCGCGGGCAATATCATCCGTCGATTTCACAAACGCACCGCTCGGCATGTTCACCTTCGACGTCGCGCCTTTGACCGGTGCTGCAGCTTTAGCGGAAGCCGCTTCAACGACTTCCGGAGCGCCGGGTTCTTCGACTGGTTTCGCCGCAGCAAACTCCTCAACAATCGCGGCCGCTGAG
>ERZ887849.2623-NODE-2623-length-14540-cov-9.413945_pt1 | contig 14540 bp, 13 predicted proteins | sample MGYA00521267_ERZ887849 | MGnify/ENA primary metagenome ERZ887849 (study PRJEB32303, sample SAMEA104408601) | aquatic metagenome | biome: Brackish water; feature: Pelagic; material: water | place: Baltic Sea | collected 2014-06-06T16:11:00 | depth 2,863 m ... | reverse complement strand
CGTTAGCACTAAATGAATCAGGATCACTGTTTTCCAGCATGCGACAGTGTACGTCGAAGGCATCCAGCGCCTCTGCCCGCTTTCGCATGAGTTCCGCTTCTTTGATGGCCGTATCTTTTATGCCTAGCGGATAGGTGAAGGTCTTGGTTTCTGACAGCGCCCGCAAGCGTGTTGGTATATCACGCTGGAATCGTAGATAGCCGCCTAGTGCCCGAACATACTTAGGTAATTCCATTGTTCCAGCTCCCCTTGATAACAGGGGATATTATAGCAGTCCTGTAACTAATCCTGTAATTAAATAATAAGCATTTGTTATAAAGTGTTTATTTACAATAGCTTAAATGTTTATTATGGAGCCCATCACCCGCTCCATATATCCTTTACTACATCGCTTCACCCAACTCTGCACACTAGCGAGTACGCCCACGCAGCAACCGTCTCTGTTCGAGCGCAACACGCAAAGCCGCACGTAACACGGAAAGCGCAGGTTCCACGGCACCGCGTTTACCCAGAGCATCCAGCTGCGCATAAAACCAGTATTGAGCGGCGAAGGTATCCAGCGTCTTCACCGTTTTGAAACGGCGCAGGAAGCCCAGCCACGCCGGCAACAGGCCCAAACCGTCTTCATAGCGTGGCACATCTGCCGCCCCCGCTAGCAGGCGCGCCGGCGCATCGGTTTGCAGGCACATGGGACGGCCCAGGCCAATCACGTCCACCCCGCCGGAGGCCAGCGCCGCCTGCATGGCAGCCCGCGTACGAAAGCCGCCCGTGACCATCAACGGCACATGCAGTTCGCGGCGCATAGCAAGCGCAAAGTCCACAAAGTAGGCTTCGCGCTCCAGCGTGGAAGCGGCCACCTGCTGCGGCTCAGCCGCCTCCAGGCCCTCCACACCCAACAGGCGCGGCTGCTCGTAGGTACCACCGGAGATCTCAATCAGGTCAACGCCGACCTCTTGGAGCCACTGGGCCACGCGCAGGCTCTCACCAAAATCGAAGCCGCCGCGCTGGAAATCGGCACTATTCAAGTTCACCGCAACCGCCCTACCGGGCCCCACCGCTGCACGCACCGCAGCAACCACCTGCAACAGAAAACGCGCTCGATTTTCCAGGCTGCCGCCGTACTCGTCACGGCGCTGATTGCTGCGCGGGCTCAGAAACTGAGAGAGCAAATAACCATGAGCTGCGTGTACTTGAACACCGCTGAAGCCGGCCTCGCACACGGCACCGGCCGCCAGCGCAAAACGTGTTGTGAGGGCCGCAATCTCCTGCACCGACAAAGCCACCGGGCTGCCGAATTGCCCACCGGGCAAGCCCAGCTTCACCGCAGACGGTGCGCGCGGATGAGTATTTACCGACTTCATGGTTTGGCGCCCTGCATGGCTGAGCTGCACCCAGGCCTGATTGCCCGCAACGGTGCTGGCGACGGCCCAACGTGCCAACGCCTCTCGCATCGCTGCATCCGGCTCGCGGTCGATTACCACGTTGCCGGGCCGTTCCAGGTGGTCCCTGTCCACAATGACGTTGCCGGTGAGCAACAGGCCCGCCCCACCTGCGGACCATCGCTCGTAGAGCTGGTTCAAAGCCCGTGTTGGCTCGCCATCAGGCGTCGCTAAACCCTCGGTCATCGCCGCCTTGGCCAACCGATTAGGAAGTTGCAGGCCACAGGGCAAGGCCAAGGGCTGGGAGAGTACGTCGTTCATAGGTTTTGTTCTCTAAAGATTTGGTCACCGTTTTGGCGGGCCCGCGTGGCATACAAGGGCGTTTTTCGTTACGTTGCCTTCCGTTGACCCTGGCAATCACGCAACACTTATTTACTATCTTATAATTACCATAAAGAGCACGCGAGCATGACGCCACCGCTGAGCAATGCCAAACAGACACCCATCGTTGACCTGATCATCCGTTTGGGCTTGGCCGCTATCCTCGCTTGGCTTGCCCTGCGAGTGTTTGCGCCCTTTCTGGCAATGTTGGGTGCATCCTTCACCGATGAAAGGCTGAACACCTATCGAGCACTGATGATGGGGGTGTCGATAGCGGCCCTGTCACGGGCATTCAGTGAAGCGATGCACGAACCGTTCACCTCAAGGGATTAAGCGGTAAACGCTGCATTGACAGCATCAGGGGCAGCCCATAACCTGAAGATATTAGCATCGGCATTTGCACTTTGAAGCGCTGCCAATCACGTTAGAGCACCAGGAGAATAACAATGACATTCCACTGCCCGCCGCTAGCCAGGGGTCTGCTGACACTCTGCACCTCACTCCTGATCAGCGTTAGCGCGTCGGTCCTGGCCGCAGACAGGCCCAACATCCTGGTGATCATGGGCGACGACATCGGCATCACTAACATCAGCAAATACAGCCATGGAATGATGGGCTACCCAACACCCAATATCGACCGCATTGCCAACGAAGGCATGATGTTCACCGACTATTACGGCGAGCAGAGCTGCACGGCGGGCCGGTCTGCCTTTATCACCGGGCAACACCCACTGCGCACAGGCCTGACCAAAGTTGGCGTTCCCGGCGCCACTGTGGGCATTCAGCCACAGGATCCAACCCTCGCTGAACTGCTCAAACCACTGGGTTACACCTCCGGCCAGTTTGGCAAAAATCACCTTGGCGACCGGGATGAGTTCTTACCCACCAACCACGGCTTCGATGAGTTCTTTGGCAATCTCTACCACCTGAATGCCGAAGAAGCACCGGAGGATGAATCCTGGCCTACCGACTCCAACATCACACGCCTGGTAACGCCCCGCGGCATTATTCGCTCAAGTGCTGATGGCAAGGTCGAGGACCTTGGGCCATTGAATAAAAAGCGCATGGAGACTGTCGACGAAGAATTCCTCGACGCCTCCCTCAACTTTATTGACCGTGCCCACGCCAGCGATAAACCGTTCTTTGTTTGGTTCAACTCAACCCGCATGCATTACTACACCCATCTACGAGACGAAAGCAAAGGGCTCTCTGGCCAGGGTTTTTACAACGACGGCATGGTTGAACACGATAACCACGTAGGCGTTTTGCTGGCCAAACTGGACGAACTGGGCATCAGCGACAACACCATCGTCATCTACACGACTGACAACGGTGTGCACTTCAATCAATGGCCGGATGCTGGTATTACGCCTTTCCGCGGCGAGAAAAATACCAACTGGGAAGGTGGTTTCCGGGTGCCGGCTATCGTTCGGTGGCCGGGCAAAGTACAGCCCAACCAAATCTCCAACGATATTATGTCGCACCTGGACTGGGTGCCCACGCTGATGGCCGCGGCAGGAAACCCCGACATCAAAACGAATTTGCTGCAAGGGCACACATCGGGCAGCAAGACCTTCAAGGTGCACCTCGATGGTTACAACTTCTTGCCCTACCTGACTGGCCAGGCCGATGAAGGGCCACGCAAGCTGTTCTTCTACGCCAGCGATGATGGCGACATGCTGGCGGTCCGTGACAGCGACTGGAAGCTGGTGTTTGCCGAGCAACGCGCGCAGACATTCGATGTCTGGCGCGACCCTTTTGTGCAACTGCGTATTCCCAAAATCTTTAACCTGAGACAGGACCCGTTTGAGCGAGCGGACACCGATTCCAATATGTATGACCGCTGGTGGGACAAAAAAATCGGCGCTCGGGGCATACCGGGCGCCATTTTGGTACGCCAGTTTCTTGCCACCTTTGGAGACTTCCCGCCGCGGCAGCGCCCTGCGTCGTTCACCATAGATCAAGAGATGGAGAAGTTCCAACAGGGGGGCGCGAAGCGCGCCGGAAAACAATGATGAAATCTGTTTGCCTCATCAGCCGTCGCAGTGGCAGCACGCCCGAAGCGTTTCGTGACTATTACGAAAACCATCACTCGCGGCTGGGCAGCCGTTACTTCCCTTTCACCAAGTATGTGCGCAATTATCTGGTATCAGCTTCACCGTCGGTAGATTTTGACGTCATTACCGAGTTTTTCTTTGACCCGAACGTGAACGTGGCGGGAGTGCACAGCGGACGGGTGCGGGAAATTCTCGATGAGGACGAACGCAACTTCATGGAGCAGCAGCTCATCAGGCCAGCAGGGGCAGACGAAGCGCTGCTGGCAGGCGCACCGCGAGAGGTTGAAGGGCCGGGGCGCCAGCGGCAGATATTTCTGCTAAACCCGGCAACCGGCGCGAAAAGCGATTTTCGTGAGGCGGTGGCAAACTGGGGCAGGCAGCTTGGCGACAACCCGGAGCTGCTGCGCGTCACCGTGGACTACACGGCGGCGCAGCCCGCAGCCAACGATAGCGGCTTTCCCTACCAGGCGCTGCTCAGCTTGTGGTTGTCTGGTGATGAGAGCGCAACGTCACTGTCCGCGCCTGTTGGCATTCAGGTCTGCTCAATCTTGCTCACTGAAGTCTACGAAAGCACACCGGAACTGCTGGCCGAACTGTATTCACCTGAGCCCGACTAATCCACACTGTCACAGAGGGCTTCTAACAATGCATTGCACGCGCCGTCTTCTCGACCCGTTGAGCGACCTTGGTGCGCTTTAACCGGTTTCACATCACGGCCATTTGCTCCCCCCTCGCGGGATGCACTGCCTACCTGCCTACCGTCTGGGACTCGCACGCGGGTAACGTTAGGACACCGCTTACCTCCTCCAGCACTCTTCCAGGTCACCATGGTGTATTGCCGCTACAATCGCCGAGACTCTTCACCTAACCGTCGTCTAAGGGGAAATCAGCCGATCGTGACAGGCTCGCCCAGCGATCCAGGTTGTCCTGCACAGCGACCAACTTCTCCCGATAGCTTAGCAGCACACCCGCACCGAGCAGCAGCTGTACAGGCGGGTCGTCCATAGTGTAGAGGTCAACGATGATCTTGGCTGCGCGCACCGGATCCCCGGGCTGTTTGCCATCCATCTGCGCAATCATGTCCAACCGGCTATGCACATGCGCCTCATAAGCATCCAAACGCTGCGCACTGCGCTGCATCGAGCGGCCAGACCAGTCGGTTCGAAACGCGCCCGGCTGCACAGAGCTTACCCGAATACCCAGCGGCGCCACTTCCTTGGCCAACGCTTCCATCAGGCCCTCAAGGGCATGCTTTGACGCGCTGTAGTAGCCGGTGCCCGGGTTAGCCATAATCCCGGCCTGTGATGAGTTGTTGATGATATGGCCACCACCTTGCTCACGCATCATTGGCAGCACTGCACGCGTCAACGCCAGTGCACCAAAGAAGTTGGTTTCAAACATGGCGCGAATTGCGGCCTCTTCTCCTTCCTCGACCGCCGCCACGTAGCCATAGCCCGCGTTATTTACCAGCACATCGATACGCCCAAAGCCTTCTATAGCGCCTGCAACCGCGGCGCTGATCGAAGCGGCATCCGTAACATCCAACGCAAGGGCGATGGCCTGGCCAGGGTAGGCGCTCACCAGACCGGCAACCGACTCAGGATGCCGAGCGGTCACCGCCACCCGGGCACCCGCCTCTAGCGCAGTGCGAGCAATTTCGCGACCAAACCCCGTAGAACAACCGGAAATCAGCCAGACTGAATCCTGCAATAAAGGCATCTTCATTCCTCCAACCGCCAGGCATAGCTGGCCGCGCGCTCACGCAACTGCTCTGCTCGCATTTCCGTCGTCATGCGCTGGTTGTCAGGAACCTGCGCCAGCACCTCCGTCAATGGCACCAGGCGCTGCTTAACCGAGAGTCCCGTTTCCGGTTCTCCGCTGGCAAACTCCGCCCAACGCAACGTAAGGATACCTTCATCGAGGTCCGATGGGTCGAGCCAGTTGTGCACACCTGGATCCGTCACGCTGAGCACAAAGGTCAGGCTGCCGTCCGGGTTGGCCAGAGCCTGGTGCCGATTCAGGCAACCGGTGCGCTCAGTGATACAGTTGGTCGTACCCCAAATATTGGTGATCGGAGCAATAAAATAATCTGCACCTCCAAGATTGATATCGAGCACCATCGCCGTGCTTTTGTCGGGTAAGCGAAAATAGCCCATGATGTATATCTGGTTGCGCAGTGCACCGTCACTGTCTCGATCAATGGTGAACTCAAAGCCGTTGGCAGGTTTATCCATGGCTTGACGGTTCCAGCGGGTGGTTTCTGTCGCCCAGCGCTGCAGATAGGTCTTGATCCGCGCGAGGTTTTCAGCCTCGCTGAAGGGCGGCCGCAAAGGAGGCGGACCGAGCCGTTCAATGGAGAGCTCGTTAACACGATCCTCCCCCCAGCGTGCGATAACATCGCGTATGTAAAACTCGTGGCTGTCCGGTGGCGCCTGAATGTGATTAGCGCGGCCGTCAGCGGCGCTGGCGTCGACTGTGACTGTAAACAAACCCTCAGCATCCACCTTTAGCTGTTTGCCATCAAGCAAGCCCAACGTTTTCATGGCAGAATCCCACAGTGTGAAGTAGTTTTCGACCAGACGCGGCTCGGATACACGGCCACGAATCACATACCGTTCCGCACCGCTGATCGGTATCACCCGATACACAGAGTCAGGATTATCGATACCCCAGCGGCTGCCAGGAATGTGCCTACCGTCAACTGTATGCGCTAAACGGCTGATAGTAATAACTTTTGGGTAGAGCGGGTCTTGGTTAAGCGCCCACACCGTAGCGCCGAACATAACTTCTTCAAAAGCCCACTCAAAGGCACGGCGCATGGCGGCACTTGGTTCCGCGTGCTCCAGCCAGAACACCCTGACCTCCTCTCGCGCGCGAACGATCTCCGGGTGATTGAAATAGTCTAGCGCCAACAGCTCATGGGCGCGCTGTTCGTCGTTGCCGATTGGGTTATTTGGACGTTGCATACGGGGATTCCTTCACTTGCTCGGCTACACGCCGAACCTCGTTGAATGTGTTTGCCGCGAACATCACGTGGCTGCCGCAAAGAGAATCAATGTAGCACCGGCCTTTACTGAGTAAACCCTCCGTCTGACAGCTGCCAGTATGCATTATCGACCAGGGTCGCACTCTTTTGGTGCCTGCGCGCACACGATGGTTAACGGCATTACCATTGAATCCTTCAGCACTGATACCACAGGCTACCGCGCACGTCTGCTAACGGAGTGGGTGAAGCTCCATGGAGAACACTAAAGCGTTTGGCTCAGTAGGCGTAGCTGAAATCCACTCCAAGGCTGCGCGGCTCTCCCCACACGGCCGAGGCAACCGGGAAACCGGCTCCACCGTTGAAATGCGCTGTGTAGTACTCTTCATCAGTGAGGTTTTTACCCCAAATGGCCACTTGCACCTCTCCACGGGGCAGGGGACTTGACAGAGTCAAACGCGCATTCCAAAGACCGTGGCCTGAATCACATACATTCCTGCATCAATGACAAAGTGACATTGTTCGGATCTGACTGCACATTGACCTGAATGTCTTCATATTCCGACCGGAACAGTGCCGCATTGAGCCGCAAACGACGCTCCAGCCAGTCTGATTTCAGTCCCAGCTCCCAGGACACAAGAGTTTCATCATCGAACCCCTCGCTAAACCGTTGGGGGCTCGTCGCCCGCGCGTTGAAACCGCCGCTCTTGTAGCCCTCCACAACCTTGGCGTACAAATTAATAGCTTCGTCAGCGTGCCAGGCGATTACAAAGGATGAACTGAAATTGTCGAAATCCCCGTTCGCCCTTACTGGGCTGTGGATTCAAGGTCACTAGACCGGTCACGACGTTTTCTGTCGCACGATCCAGCACCGCCCGGCGTTCATCCTCGGACCAGCGGCCGCCCATAGTCACTTCTAGGCGCTGGCCCAGAATCGGGGGTGTCCATGCAAGTTGCCCAAAGACTGCGCGAGCGGTGTTGCACAATTGCGGCATTACACCCCACGATGATTCTAGTAAGCTCGGGCTAGGGTTCCAAGAAGCCGGAGACATTTCAGTATGCCCCCACCTGATAAAGAAGACCTGCGCCTGAACGGCGTTTATGAGAGCGGCCTGCTGGACTCGCTGCCGGAGGATCGATTCGACCGAGTCGTCAGGCTGGCCACTCTGGTGCTGAACACCCCTATGGCGGCTTTCTCCCTGGTTGATCGTGACCGCCAGTGGTTCAAGGCGTCAAGTGGCCTGAACGTGCAGCAAACTCCACGTAATGTATCCTTTTGCCAGCACACCATTGCGACGTCAGACGGCATCATGATCATCCCTGACGCCATGCTGGACGAACGGTTTCGAGACAACCCTCTGGTTCTCAGCGAGCCGCATATCCGCGCCTATGCCGGCATCGCGGTAAACGATTGGCAGGGCCGTCGCCTGGGCGCACTTTATGTACTGGACACGCAGGCCAGAAACTTCGCACCCACAATCCGGCAGACTCTTGAGGACCTCAAGGCAATAATAGAATCAGAGTTAAAGGTGGTGGAGCAGCAGGCTCACCTGGCCTTTATAGAACGCTATCAGGAGGCAGAGGCCTCCATTGTTCAGTTATTCCGCCTCTCCGACCAACTCATGGCCGTGCTCGACGGCAACGGCTACCTCGAGCGGGCCAATCCGGCAGCATGCCGCATGCTGAACTATACGTCGCAAGAGCTGACCGCAAAACCATGGGTAGACTTCGTGCATCCCGACGACATTGACGAAACGGTTACCGTAGCCAATGTCATGGTCAAATCACAGAACGTTGCAGTACATAAAGTCAGAATTCGACACAAAGACGGTCATTACATTTGGCTGCAGCTTAGCGGAGCGGCTGCACCAGACGGCAGCAGGATATACCTGGTTGGCCGCAACTGTACAGATGAACAGAAGCTCACAGACGACATCAAATCCGCTAATCACATGCTCAGTTCCATCAACGACTCACTGTCAACGTTTGTCGCAGACCGGACCAGCCGCAATCCGTTCGAGATTCTGCTCGAAAGTCTGCTGCAAGTATCTGAGAGCGACTACGGGTTTGTCGGCGAGGTTATCTTGGACGAGTCAGGCGCGCCCTTCCTCAGAAGCCATGCGCTGACCAACATTGCCTGGAACGACGCCACTCGCCTGCACTATCAGACCTCTGTCGATACCGGCTTGGAATTTCGCAACCTTGAGACACTTTTTGGCAGAGTCATGACCAGTGGCAAGGTGCTGATTGCAAATTCAGCTCCCACCGACGAGAGGCGTGGCGGCCTGCCTGAAGGTCACCCCCCCCTGAACGCTTTCCTTGGAATCCCCATCTACAGCGGTGGTGTCATGGTGGGCATGGTCGGCCTGGCCAACCGCCGTGAAGGCTATGAAGAGGCTCTCATCGATAAACTAGAACTGTTACTGTCGACAGCCGGCAATCTCATCATGGCCTACCAGGCAGAGGGCAGCAAACTGTCCGCTCAGCGCGCCCTTGCTAACAGTGAGGCTCTTCAGCGGGTAACCATGGACAATATTGCCGATGGTGTGGCGACCATTGACGAGAGCGGACGCCTACGCTCCAGCAACAGGGCTCTCCAGGAAATGTTTGGCTTGGACAATAGTCAGCTCCTGAATAAAACGCTGCCCGACCTGATCGATGTCAGCAACACCCTGCAGACGCTCACACCCCGGCACAGCACAAGCGATGGCGGAGAAATAACAGAGCGCGTCTTAAGCTCTGCGCTACATAGCGCCGGACACCATTTTGATGTCGAAGTTGCACTTTCGTCGATGCAACCGGAAACAGGGCTACGCTGTGTCGCTGTTTTTCGCGATGTCACTGAATGGAAGAAAACCGAATTAGAGTTGCGTGCGGCGAAGGATCAAGCAGATGCCGCCAACACTACGAAAAGCTTGTTTTTAGCCAGCATGAGCCACGAATTCCGAACGCCGCTAAATGGTATTGTTGGGATGTCAGCGCTGGCAATGGATCTGGCAATCATCGAGGAACAAAGAGACTATTTGCAAACCGTTATTGAATCCTCACACACACTGACGAGGCTCGTCAATGATGTCCTAGACTATTCCAAGATTGAGGCGAACAAGCTCACGCTCGAGCACTTCGAGTTCAACCCCGGGCTCATCCTCGAGAACATTATTGACCATGGCATCCTCAGGGCCCAGGAAAAAGGCATTGAATTCGTGGTCGACGTTGATGACAGACTACCCGAAGGGGTCATTGGTGACCCCACGCGCATACGCCAAGTGTTGCTGAACCTGATCGACAACGCGATCAAATACACTGACCATGGCTCGATAAAGGTTGAAGTATGCCAGCTGACGGAACAGGCCGAAGAAGGCGTGACGATCCACTTCGAAGTAAAAGATACCGGCAAAGGCATTGTTGCAGCGCAAAAATCCGCGATATTCGAGGCCTTTGTCCAAGCCAACAACTCCGATACACGCCTATACGGTGGAACCGGGCTGGGCTTGGCAATCTGCACAAGTCTTTTGCAACTGATGGGTTCCGAAATGCAATTGGAGACTGAGCTGGGGATTGGCAGTGCCTTTAGCTTTAACCTCAAGCTACCATTAGCCAACGGCAAAAATGACTCTGCGTCTCAGACCGACCTAATCAGGCCACTTACGCAATCTGCGATTACCAACACCGTCGCCCCAATGCGGCCACTCCTTATTTTGCTGGCAGAAGATAACCCGGTAAACCAGAAGGTCGCAACCATTATACTGACGTCGCGCGGGCACACAGTGGTGTTGGCGGAAAATGGCGAAAAAGCCGTTGAGCTCGCAGCAAAACAGAACTTTGATATCATTTTAATGGATATTCAAATGCCCGGCATCGACGGAGTAGAAGCCACAGCACGAATCCGTGCCAGTGAGGTGGGGCGCCAAACCCATGTACCCATACTGGCCCTCACCGCACATGCCCTGCAAGGTGACGGGGCGCGTTTTCTTGCGGCGCGTATGGACGGCTATCTGTCCAAGCCGTTTCAAGTCAACGAGTTGCTCTCCACCGTGGCGAGTGTGGTCTCGCACAGCTCGGGAGAGTGACAGAGGGCTGCTCATCGTTAGCGGGAAAATTGATGGGCGATTTCGATACCTTCAACCCGGATTCTGAGCAGGTTACACCCCTGATTGAATAGCATCCTCACTGAAGCTCCCTCAGGCATTGCAGGAACAGGGCATTGTTGCCTTCCGCTCAGAATCCGGGCCGAGCGCCTTGTTGAGAACGGCTAATCTCCCCAGTGACAGAGCCGATCAGGTCTATATTTGCAGCTCCCCGCGTCCAGGCCACATGAGCATGGACGCCAGGCTCCTAATGAATACTATGCAGGCCATTAATCTCTAGTGCGCTGCGGTCCTGACTCCTATCCATGTTAGGACTCAGGTCAAGCGGAAAGGGCGGAATTTTCCACATCCAGTGACTGGGTGATTTGTCGGCACAGCCAGATGATTCGCTCAAACAGCGTGGTGGCATAGAAAACAGCGGAATCCGATTCCAGCTCGGCCGAAGACCCGGAGCGATAGGTCAGGCGCACCCGCTCCATCAATTCACCTCGGTCTATAGTCATTTTAAGGAGCATGTCGGTTTCTATCGGGTCACGGTAAGTCCAAACATCTGCCAAGGTCAAAAGTACGAGGCTGGCGGATTCCAACAGGCTGGTCATAATCTCAGTTGCCCTTCCTGCAGACGACACGCTGGAGTAGACCTTGGTCAATTCGTAAATACTGGCTTCCAGAGTTTCGAGCTGATCCAATCGCCGCTCCAGCCTTAAAACATCAAGCGAAGTTCCGCGATCCAGCTGCTGGTTGAGGAGTTCGGCAAGGAAGTCTCTGATCCCGTATTGTAGCCGGGTCATCCCTTCATGCAGGGCCTTGGGGTCGTCGTAGCTGTCCGGATTTCTTTCACTGCGCACGCAATCGAGAAGCTGAATCTGCAGGTCCAGAAAACGCCGCATCTCCTGATCCGCCAGGATGGTAGCCGTTTCAGGCACTTGGACCGCCTCGTCATGGATGTAGGCCGGACATGCGATGTCCTCTGTCTGGGTGGGGGGTTCAATCCGGTTCAGGATCTCTTCAATGAAGGGCAGTGACAAAACACCGAAAAGCCACGCCAAAGCCATATTGGCCAAATAGACCACCGCTATGCGTGTTGCAGGATCGGGCATCCGCTGTCCCATCCAATCCATGATGCCGATCAGCTCGAGCGCGTTGTCCGCAATAAGGAGCAGCCCGAGGCTGACGCCTGCCAGGCAATTCAAAAGCCCCTGAAACACCAGGATCTGACGCGACGCTCCACGAACGTTTCCAGCGAGAAAAAGTCCAGCCAGCGCCACCCCGGGCCCGCAGCCGCAGACGACCAGCATGGCCTGAAGCTCAGTAAAAACACCTGCTGTCTGCAAGGCAAGCGCGATGACCCCTATGGCGGAGCTGGACTGGATGAGCATCCGGCATGCCATACCCAACAGGAGCGCGGCCATGTCCCAACTTTGCAGAAATGCCGCAAAGGCAATGAAACCAGGCATTTGCGGCAGAGGCGCGAAGCCTGTCTTCATCAGCTCCAGCCCGAAGAACAGGAGAGCAATGGCGAAAAGCACGCCGAACAAGACGGACAACCTGGGGATAATCTTGAAATTGATAGCAATCCCGGCAACGCCAATGACGTACAGAATTGCCAGATGCAGGTCTATCGACGCCATGAAGACCAAAACTGCCGTGCCGATATTCGACGCCGCAACGACCAGCAGCGCGCGACGCTTGGGCAGCAGGCCAGTATGGATCATGCTGGACATGATAAAGGCAACGGCCGACGCGCTTTGAGAAATCGCGCCTGCAAGAATACCAAGAATCGTCGCCATCGCCGGATTGCCGGTGTAATAGGCAAGCAACCGCCTGAGTCGCCGACCGCTCAGCAACTGGGCCTGGGATTTCACGCCCGCCAGACCGGTGAAAAAAAGGCTTAGGCCGGCCAGAAACAGGGCGAGCATTTCCCACATGTGCAAAAGATCCTTTTCGATCAGATCTCGACCGGCCGGCGCATCTTCCACGCCATGAACGTGACCAACAAAAGCAGGGCCATCGTGGAAAGGGTGGTAACGAACCGGGCTGTTGCGTAGCGTTGCTCCAGATTCTGTTCCATCCGAACGGCTTGAGCTTCTTGATCCACAAGAATTGCCTCGGCGACGGCATCAATCCGTGCCGAGAGGTCCTGGTCAATTCCCCTCACTGATCTGTCCACTTCGAAGCTAGAACTGAAGTCACCTGGCGTAAACCGCGCCATGCCAGACCTGTAGATGTCCCCGAGCCGAAGATGCTCCACCTGCAAGGCCTGCATTTCCGATTTCACACTATCTGGCAGCATTGCATCGTCTTTAAGGGCCAGCAATGTTGCCTGAACCAGCTTTTCCTGCTGTATGAAGCGGTCTGTATAGGTCGCGAGATCGTTGGGGTTGTGACCGCGCAACAGGTAATTTTTCCAGTGCTGAACCTGCACCTTGAACCCAACCTGGGCCGTGCGGGCCTTGTCCGTAAGCTCTGCTGACAGGACCGAGTTTCGTAACGCTGCGCCGCCTTCCGTTTGCGACAGGTAAAGGGAAAACAGCCCGGCCCCAGCCAAAAAAAGAACAGCCAGGATAGATAAGCCGGCAAGACGGCTGGATGCAGAGGGTAACTTGGACATGGCTGATACCTTTTAATGGAGCGCAGGGCGAAAACTCTGGGAAGTACGACCCCCCTTTTCCGGTCATTCCCACTCACTATTTTCTACATCTTAACTTTTTGTTTTTATTGTATATATTATTATTTAGTAACTTGTACCTGCGCGGTGATGGAGTGCAGGCGAATAAGATAGCGGTGCTCGCGTTATTGCTGGACTCCGCCACCCTGGATCCTTCGCCCGAAAATCAAGCCCGTGCAAACATTGCTGCGATCAAAGGGTTAACTGCAGCTGACATCACTGAGGCGCAGACACTTTCTGGCGAAATGGGCAGCGGGAAAAGCGTGCTTCTACCGATAGATCAGTATTTGGAGCCGGTAGCTAAAGCCGGTGACCAGAAGTAGCTCAAGACACCCGGCGGCGTTCATGATAGGTGTCCGAGCGAGCGGCCACCGGCTACTTTAACGCGGCTCGCATACATACACAGGAATGTTCCGATCGGTCCGTTTCTGGTAATCGTCATACTCGTGATAGTGCTCCACGCAGACGGGCCAGACGACAGCCTTCTCTGCGTCATCGACTCTTCGTGCCCGCAAGTTCATTTTCTGGCTTTTATATTGCACGACAATGTCGGGGTTCGCGATCAGGTTGTTATTCCAGACTGGCGACTTCGGAGCGCCTCCCTGTGAGGCCACGATAATGACGCCGTCCTTGTAAGGTACATACATCAAAGGGATTGTGCGGGGCTTACCAGATTTTGCGCCTGTCATGGTGACCAGCATCACTGGGCGTCCTGTGAGCGTTCCCATGATTCGCCCGTCTGTCAGCTTATAGACGAAAACATTCAAGCGGGAAAATGGCTTTATAACACGCCGTAGAGTTTTGAATTCCTTTTCTGTCATCGGGTTTTCGGCCATATTGCTTTCCCTATTTATAGAGCACGTGAGTGCACCTCAATCATCATAAGGATGCTGTAGTGCGAACTAAATTACAGATTTATGCGTGATCAGGCAACAAGTGACCGTTGTGTGGCATCAAGCAGCTGGTATGTATCGCCACTGTCCC
>ERZ887849.2618-NODE-2618-length-14573-cov-19.441383_pt1 | contig 14573 bp, 13 predicted proteins | sample MGYA00521267_ERZ887849 | MGnify/ENA primary metagenome ERZ887849 (study PRJEB32303, sample SAMEA104408601) | aquatic metagenome | biome: Brackish water; feature: Pelagic; material: water | place: Baltic Sea | collected 2014-06-06T16:11:00 | depth 2,863 m ... | reverse complement strand
GCCATGCCGTAGCCGGGTGTGATTACCACGGTCTTCGCTGCCGAGAGCATCTCGGCAACCTGCGCGGCGTCAATCTCGGTGTGCTCACCGGTTTCCTCATCGCTCTCGGTTGGCGCCTCGATGCCGTAGCCACCGAAGATAACCGAGATAAACGAGCGGTTCATCGCGCGGCACATGATGTAGGACAGATAAGCACCCGAAGATCCAACCAGTGCACCGGTAACAATGAGTAGGTCGTTGCTAAGCAGGAAGCCTGTTGCGGCCGCTGCCCAACCGGAGTAGCTGTTGAGCATCGAGACCACCACCGGCATGTCGCCACCACCAATGGAGGCAACTAGGTGCCAACCCAGTGCCAGCGCCAAAATGGTGACTGCGATCAAGAAGCCCATCTCGGGCGTGATCACGTAGGCAACAGTGAGACCGACGAAGCCAATCAAGGCAGATAGGTTCAGCAGATTTCGGCCTGGGAGAATTAGTGGCTTCGAGGACATCTTGGCCGAGAGCTTTAGGTAGGCGACGATTGAGCCTGTAAAAGTCACCGCACCAATGAAGATGCCGATGAATACCTCGGCTCTGTGGACGCCAACCAAGTCAGGCGAAAGATCACCTGAGTGCAGAGCACCATTCCAGCCAACCAAAACTGCCGTAAGTCCAACAAAACTGTGGAAGAGAGCGATAAGTTCCGGCATGCCGGTCATCGCGACTACCTTGGCTCGCCAGAGCCCGATGACCGCACCTGCACCAAGTGCTACCAGCAGCAGCACGAAGCCGGTGGAAGTGCTTTCATTCCACTCGCCCGAGAAGGTGAGCCATATGGTGGCCGACATCGCGATTGTCATTCCGGCGATGCCGTAGCGGATACCGGTCCTACCGGTCTCATGCTTGCTGAGACCTGCGAGGCTCATGATGAATAGAAGGGCGGCAGCAACGTAAGCTGCGTTGGCAATGGCTAGAGCAGTCATTACTGGTCTCCCTTCGTGAACATCTTGAGCATTCGACGGGTGACCGCGAAGCCACCAAAGACGTTGATGCTGGCAATCAGCACCCCAATAAAGGCAAGGATCTGCACCAGCAGAATCGAATCAGTCACCTGCAAGATTGCCGCCACCACCACGATGCCGGAGATGGCGTTGGTGACGCTCATCAGCGGGGTGTGGAGGGCGTGGTGGACCTTACCAATTACATAGAACCCAACCACCACCGACAGCGTCAGCACCAGGAAGTGCTGAGGTAGCGGTGGTGGTGCAAGTGAAACAACCCCAAACAGTGCAGCCAGTCCGGCGGTAATCAATAGTCCTTTTGTGCGGCCCGACATTTTCTTCTTTTCGGGCATCTCCTGCGGCTCTGCCGGCTTAGCTGCCGGGGCTGCAGAGACCTGAACCGGTGGCGGTGGCCAGGTTATCTCGCCGGACTTCACGACCGTCACTGAGCGCTGAACTACGTCCTCAAAGTCAAGCTCTAGCTTGCCCTTCTTCTTTGGCGTGAGCAGCTTCAAGAGATTCACAAGGTTTGTGCCATAGAGCTGAGAAGACTGAGCCGGCAGGCGAGATGGCAGGTCGGTGTAGCCAAGAATGATTACGCCGTTTTTGGTGACGATGCGCTTTCCCGCAACCGAACCGGCTACGTTTCCGCCCTGGGCTGCGGCCATGTCCACAATCACGCTGCCGGGCTTCATCTTGGCAACGTCCTTGGCTGTGATGAGCTTTGGCGCTGGCCTTCCCGGGATGAGCGCGGTCGTGATGATGATGTCAACATCCTCGGCCTGCTCGGTGTAGATCTCCGCAGCTCTTTGGTCATAGGCCTTGCTGGTGGCCTTCGCGTAGCCGTCAGAGGACTCCATCTGCTCCTCGACCTCGACCGCTAAGTACTCACCGCCAATTGACTTGACCTGATCTGCGACCTCTGGACGCGGGTCGGTAGCCCTGACGATTGCTCCAAGACTGGATGCAGCACCAATGGCCGCAAGGCCTGCAACTCCGGCACCTGCCACCAGCACCTTGGCGGGAGCGACCTTACCCGCAGCCGTTACCTGGCCGGTAAAGAAGCGGCCAAACTCATGGGCCGATTCAACAACCGCACGATAGCCGGCGATGTTGGCCATTGAGCTCAGAACGTCCATCGACTGAGCCCTGGAAATTCTTGGGACAGCATCCATGGCAAGAGCGGTAACGCCCTGCTTTGCAAGTGCCTTCAAAAGATTGGGGTTTAGTGCTGGGCTGAGAATGCCGACCAGAATCGCACCCTTTTTGAGTCGCTTGATCTCGGTGGGTGTGGGCGCATTGACCTTGAGAACGATGTCTGCCTTCCAAGCGGCGGCTGTGGTGGCCACCTTGGCTCCAGCTGCGACGTAGGCACTATCCGGGAAAGAGGCCTTGGCCCCTGCACCCTTTTCAATCAGCACCTGATAACCGAGCGCGCGGATAGCTTTGACAGTTTCGGGGGTGGCTGCAACCCGAGACTCTGCTTGAGTCTCTAAAACAACACCAATAGACGACACGTTTCTCCTTAGGCAATCTCAGTTTTCAACTGGATTTATAGCGTGAGGCTTCCAAGAAAAGCTATCGCTATTTGATACCTAGTTAGTCTCGCCTTTGTTTTTCTTGCTAAAAATGGACTTTAGCTTCGCGACAATTCGCTGAAGACCCTGCATGCCTTGCTGATTCAGCTCCCTCGCCCACTTAATCTCGAGGGCGAGAATTGAGAGCCCAAAAAAGATGAAAAGCAGTCCAGGGCCCGGGGTGACCATCATTACAAGTCCCATGCCCAAAAGGACAAAACCCAAAACCATAACCAAGGCCCAGCGAATGGGGTGTGGGAGGTTTGAAAGGATCTTCTTTAGCTTTTCCATCTTCGCTCTTAGGGCAGGTGAAACTAAATTATGGCAGTCCTAGCTGATACCAAGCTGAAAAGTCACAACTGTTAAATAATGCTCTGCCATTGCCTAGGTGCTTGCAATCGCTGGGATAATCGCTCCTGAGAACACCTGCCAGGCAAGCACTGACTTAGCAACCAGGCTCAGCGTGATATAGGTTGCCTCGCCGTAGAGGTAGTTCTTCCAGGGACCGATCTTCTTGTACTGGAACGCCTGGTTAAAGGCGAAGGTGTTGAAGAACAGGAACAGCGCAACGATGATGCCGTAGACAAATCCAGGAATCTCAGCAGCATTTTCACTACCCGGCTGGATTGTGTAGACGATCAAGATAAGCCAAGGCACGATGCCTGTCATCGAACCCATGATGAATGGAAGGCCCTGGCCGTTGCCTGGCTCCTCGTACTTCTCCTGCAGTGCTCCGAAGAAGATCATCGAGGCGTTCACAGCGAAGATTCCGGTGAGGGCAGCAAAGCCCGATACGCCCGTAAGCTGCGCAATCAACCAGATCATCACCGAGGAGGAGAGCGAATACTCAACCCAACGGAAGTAGTTGCGGTTTTGCTTTAGTCCGCCCTTGTAGCGAGAGAAGAACCAGGGCGAAGAAATCAAAAAGTGGAAGAAGGCGGAGAGCAGCAGAAAGCCGATAACGCCAGCGCCGATGTTGATGTCGAAGAGCTCAACGCGCTCTGGTGGAAGTGGAACCCCTGGAGGGCCTGTCGGGTATTCAATCGTTACTGGGAAAAGGATCTGGTTGTCCAACAGAGTTAGGACAAAGCTGAGGCCAGCTGCCTGGGCGAGGTGGAGGAATCCGGCAACTACGTTGTAGCTGCGCAATCTTGCGATGTATTCATCCTGTGTTCTTTGTTTCTTAGCCAATTTGGCCCCCTTAACTTCCTACCCTCACACTATGCCCTCACCAGCTTTTTGCCCTAACCTCTAGAAGAGAGTTCAAAGGTGAACAATGCGCATAGAGCACGACCTAATTGGTGATTACGAGCTTCCCGCTACCTCGCTATGGGGGGTTCACACCGCAAGAGCGGTAGATAACTTCCACATCTCCGGTGTCCCAATCGGACACTACCGAAACCTGATTCGTGCGCTGGGGCTAACAAAGGCCGCAGCGGCAAGAGTGAACGCTGCCATCGGAGGATTAGACAAGGACAAGGCCCACTTCATTGAACTTGCCGCGCTAGAGGTGGCCGAGGGCAAGCTAGACAAGTACTTTGTCGTCGACGCTATTCAGGGAGGTGCTGGAACCAGCACCAACATGAACACCAATGAGGTGATTGCCAACAGGGCCCTGGAGCTGATGGGCAAGACTCCGGGCGACTACAAGGTCATTCACCCGCTGAACGATGTGAACCGCTCGCAGTCCACAAACGATGTCTACCCAACCGCTCTCAGGCTTGCACTAATTTTTGAAATTGAGCTGCTTGATCAGTCACTTTGTGAGCTGAGGGACTCCTACCAGCGCAAGGCGGATGAGTTTTCCGACATCCTGAAGATGGCGAGGACTCAGCTGCAGGATGCGGTCCCGATTACCCTCGGACAAGAGTTTCAGGCCTTTGCCGTCTCCACATCAAAGGACATTGCCCGCCTACACGAGCTGATTCCGCTGCTCTCTGAGGTAAACCTCGGTGGCACCGCAGTTGGCACCGAGCTGAACACCCCAAAGGGTTACACCAAAAAGGTGGTTGCCGAGCTCAGCAAGCTTTCTGGGATCAAGCTCGAATCGGCCCATGACCTTGTCGAGGCAACCCAATCCTCTGGAGTTTTGGTCACTTACAGCTCAGTGCTAAAACGCATAGCCGTAAAGCAGTCCAAGATTGCCAGCGACCTAAGGCTCCTAAGCTCCGGCCCAAGAGCCGGATTCAATGAGATAAATCTGCCAGAGAAACAGGCTGGCTCTTCGATCATGCCCGGCAAGGTGAACCCGGTAATCCCGGAGGTAATCAACCAAATTGCCTTCACTGTTATCGGCAACGATCTCACCGTAACCATGGCGGCCGAGTCCGGTCAGCTTCAGCTAAACGCCTTTGAACCAATCATGGCCAGGTCGATCCTGATGAGCATCACTTACTTGCGAAACGGTTTTGCAACCTTCACCAAGAACTGCGTGGACGGAATCACCGCGAACACCGACATCCTGCAACAGACCGTAGAAAACTCAATAGGACTTGTCACGGTGCTGAGCCCTCAGCTCGGATACGAAAACGCTACAAAGGTTGCCAAATACGCACGCAAGCAAAACTGCTCCGTGAGGCAGGCAGTGGTGGACCTAGAGCTAATGACCGAAGCAGACTTCGATGCCGCGCTTGGCGACCTAGTCTCCATCGCCAAGCGGGCGAGATAGTTAGCTGCGCAGCGCCTTCGCTAGCTCAGTAAACGAATCGACAAGCTTGTCCATATCGCTCTGCTTGTGAGCGAGCGAAACCAACCACTGCTCATCAAGTCCCGGAGGGGTTAGCACACCGCGGTTCACACCCCAAAGCCAGGAAAGCTCAGCAACATCAAAGTCAGTTGCCTTGAAGTCTCGGTAGTTTCGGACCGGGGTCTCAGACCAGATCACAGCGCCCTTGACACCAAATCCGATGGTGTGGGCAGGGAGCTCATACTTGGCAATCACAGCATCTAGCTTCTTGAGGGTTTCGATGTTGATTGCCTCGGCTTTGCCAACGGCTGCCTCGGTGGCCAGCTCGTCCACGGCTATTGCGGCAGCCATAACGAGAGGATTGCCGTTGTAGGTGCCGAAGTGAGCCATGCGGCCATCAACGACGGCATCCATGTACTTCTGCTTGCCGCCAAATGCTGCCAGCGGGAAGCCGCCACCAATGCTCTTGGCTAGGCAAATAATGTCTGGCTCAACACCGAGCTTCTTAGCAGCTCCAGCGACCCCAGCGGTTAGGCCGGTCTTGACCTCATCAAAAATCAGAGCGATCGAATACTTATCGCAGAGCTCTCTAACGCTCTTTAGGTATCCGGCATCGGGCATGATGATCGACAGATTCTCAACCACCGGCTCGACAACGAAGCAGGCGATTCGGTCGCCGTGCTCAATGAAGATTTCCTGAAGTCGCTCGAGGTTGTTATAGGGAACGGTAAAGACCTCACCGGGCTCAACGTCAAAGGGAACCTGTGGAGTTGGAGCATGGGCATCGCCAATCTCATCGAGAGCTGGCTTTACAGAAACCTGAAGTGGGTCATAGCCACCGTGATAGCCGCCCTCGACCTTGACGATCGCCTTCTTGCCGGTGACCGCCCTTGCAGTCCTAATCGCATACATCGTCGACTCGGTGCCGGAATTAGTAAAGCGAATCATGTCTAGGCCAAAGCGCTTTTTGAACCTCTCGGCCGCCTCGGTTGCAATTGGGGCTGGAGTCACAAAGAGTGTGCCGACGTTGCGCATCGCCTTCTTGGCTGCTGCGATGACCTTGGGGTGAAGGTGGCCTACGAGCATTGCTCCAAAACCCATGGAGAGATCTAGAAGGTTCCTGCCATCAACATCCTTCACATAGGCGCCCTTAGCGGAGACGATTGAGATGGGATATGGGTCCCAGTGCTGGAAGCTTGATGTCACACCCAGGGGCAAGGCCTTCTTGGCTCTTGCGTTGTGGCTGCCTGAGCCACCGGTGGTGGCTTCGAATCTTTCCCATTCGCTGGCCAGAAGTTTTTCTACCTTGGCTCTGTCGATTGGCTTTGAGGACGCTGGGACATTTCTCCAGCCCGCAGGATCATGTTGCAGATTAAGCTCTGTTTTCACTTTGTACTCCTTTGTCCTGCCATTGTCACCTAAGCGGTGCTTTTAAGCGAACTTAGAAGCCTTATTAGACTAAATCAGTTGAAAAACTAATGCTTTTCTGCGAAATAAGCAGTTTTTTAGTCAAACCACTCGGTTGGTGGACCGAGAAACAAAAGGAAGCCAAAGATTGCCGGTAGGACCAAAACGATCAAAAGCACAAGTATCACGGGCCTTGCGATAAACCACCTGAAGAGCCTGTCAATTACACCCTTGTCTCGAGGATCTTCGGTTGCCTCAGTCCGCCAGGAACCCTCGAGAGCATTTTGTTTGAGCAGCCTCCGGTCAAAGGGAACGGTCGCAAATGGAACGATTGCAAGCGCTACTGCCCCGGCGATTTTGCCTATTGCCCAGCGCTGGTTCAGCCCCACCAACACCGCCACCACGCAGTAGCTGAGGAACATGGCTCCGTGAATGCTTCCGGCAATCGTGACAGCGTGAGGGATCAGGTCACCGAGCGCCCTTGAGAGAAGCGCCGATATCAATAGTCCCCAAGTAATTGCCTCACCGGTTGCAAAGAATCTATAAATGGATTTCGGGCTGGTATTCAAGGTCTCTCCTATCAACCCAAGCTTAAGTCACTGCCCTAGGCTCGTTGGTGTGAGTGACGCTTCAAGTAAGGCAATTGCTATCGCAATCTCAGTCCTTGCTGGCGGGTTCATGGCCGTTCAGGCCAGGGTTAATTCGGGTCTTGGGGTCGCACTCGAAAATGGCATTCTTGCGGCTTTAATTTCGTTTTCTTCAGGGCTAGTGATCATTGGGGTAATCGTCGCCATATCAAAGCGTGACCGAGCCAAGCTCCGGGCATTTACTAGCCGTATCGGCAGGGGCTTTCCGCTTTGGGGGCTCGCCGGTGGACTGCTTGGTGGTCTGTTTGTCATCACCCAGGGCACTGTCGCCGGTGTCATAGGCATCTCGCTATTTGCGGTCTCAGTAGTCACAGGCCAAGCTCTTGCCGCTCTCACAATTGACGGTCGGGGTCTACTTGGAATGACAAGGCGTCCCCTTGGTCTCCTAAGGATTCTTGGGACGACGTTTGCAATCGCCGGGCTGATTGTCACCGGTGACTTTGCCAACTACAGCTTCCAACCAATCTCTCTGCTGCCTTTTTTGGCTGGTATCGGCATTGGCTTCCAGCAGGCATTAAATGGCAACCTCGGCACGCAGACCGAATCAGCGGTGGTTGCAACGCTTATCAACTTCGTCCTAGGTACTGCCCTGATTGCAATCGCACTACTGGTCACCAACGGTGGCTTCCAGTTCTCCGGAGAGTTTCCCACCGAGCCGGTTCTCTATATCGGTGGGCTTGTGGGGGTGGTGTTTATCTTTGTTCAGGTCGTACTGGTGCCAAAGATCGGCACCCTAGCCATGGGAGTGTCCCTCCTGGTGGGTCAGCTGATTAGCTCGCTGCTATTGGACCTAGTCGCACCAATCTCATCAAGAGAAGTTACTGGCTACACCCTCGCAGGAGTGCTGCTCGCTCTTGTTGGTGCAACCCTGGTGGCACAAAGACGCTAGAGCTTCTCAATCAAGACATCAGGGTGGGCATCAAAGCGGTAGCCCTGTCCACGAGCGGTCCTGACGATGTCCTCATAGAGCCCGAGCTTCGAGCGAAGCCTGCGAACGTGAACGTCGATGGTCCTGAAGTTTGGGGTTGCCTCTCCGCAGCGCTCAGAGATTGAGGCGATGGTCTCCCGCGTCACAGTTTGACCCGCGTTCTCGATCAGCAGTGCCAAGAGTTCATACTCCTTGCAGGTGAGTGGTGCGTGGCTGCCGTCAACGAAGACCTTCTTGCGGCTCAGGTCCACAACAACTCCCTTTGCTGCCTCAACTTCGTCGGGCTCTGGCTTAGCCGCACGAACCGCTCTTGGCTCCCCCAGCGCTAGCCGAGTGATGTCCAGGGGCCTACCGGCTGATTCCTCTGGGGCAATCGCGAGCGCCGCATAGGTTTCATTGGCCGATGTTGGAACTAGCTCGGAGAGCTTGGCTTTCAAAGCCGATGCAATCTCGGCGAGGCTAAGGCCTGCGGCCTCTGCCTGCTGCTCTGTGATGCCTACGTATAGCGCGAAGCCCTTGGCCTCGGTCTGCTTCTTTAGTGCTGTTGTCATTTTTATGAGTCCTTTGTGAGTGCATGAAATTGGGTGCACGAATCACGTGCGTTTGTTGGGGTGCTGGTGCCTAATTGCTAATCAGTAAGCAAGGTTGATTAGCGGCACATGCGCATGCACATGCACATTGCCATCGAGCAGGAGAAGCTAGCGCCAGTGGCGCCTGTCTCAACCGATCGACTACTCATTGAGGTAAATAATGGGCCAGATAGGCCGCCTGTGTCAAATTCTTACGCTTTGTTACGGCAGGTCTTAGACCCTAGCGAGAAGCCACTCGAAGATGTCCTCCTCGACCTCGCTCTTGCACAGGTCATTGAGAAGCTCGTGGTGGCCACCCGGGTAGATCTTGAGCTCTTTGTCAGGACTTGCGATCGCCTGGTGCAGCCCCATGGAGTTTAGGTGTGAGGTGGAGGTGTCCTTGTTGCCGTGGATGATTAGCGTTGGCGCCTTCCAGTTACCGGTTGCGGCCCAGACCTGGTCCGATACCTCCAAGACTGTCTTGGCAACGAGGTTCTTTGCCTTGCCCTGATAGAAAAGCTCGTCCTTTTCAACCTCTGCCAAAAACGCCTTGTCCCTCGAGAGGGCCTCGATTCCGGGTCTTGGAAGTGGCATTGGGGCACCTGGGGCAAAGCGCGTGGAGACGCTTGCCAAGATGCGCTCCCAGCGCTTTGAGGGAGTCTGCATGGCGCTGGCGTCAATGATTGCGCCTGTGATGTTGCCTCGCTCGCGGACAATGCTGGCGCCTGTTATCAAACCGCCGAGGGAGTGCCCGAACAGCACAGTTGGCAAGCCAACTGGGAGTCTTGAGCGGGCCTGGAGGTGCAGTGCTACCCCTTGAGTGACATCGACAAGCCCGCGCTCACCCGCGGTTCTGCCGTGACCTGGCAAATCAAATGCGTAGACGTCGATGCCCTGCTGATTGAGCTTGGGGATTAGTTCGCTGCAGTAGGTGAGGTAACGTTCGGAATACTCACCAAGACCGTGCATCAAAAGTAGTTGTGCCCGAGGGCTAGCGGACTTCCAACTAAAGGCCGCTACCGGAGCACCGATGTCCCATGTAGCCATGGGATAAGGGTAGGGGAGCTGCGAGCAATTGTGCTGCTGGTCGTTCGGCGATGCTTATCCCTCGGCCACGCCGAACAGGAGCTGAATCATTGGGCTAACCTATTAACCACTTCAGCGCCCAGCGCCGCGCGAGAGACTTCTTTATCTAAGGATCAAAGCAATGACTGAAAAAGCAAATATCGGTGTCGTGGGGCTCGCCGTGATGGGCTCTAACCTCGCTCGTAATCTTGCCTCTCGCGAAGGTAACCGCGTGGCCATCTATAACCGCAGCGTTGAGAAGACCAACCAGCTCACAGCTGACCACCCAGAAGCAAACTTCATAGCCAGCGAGAGCATCGACGACTTCGTTGCGTCGCTGTCAAAGCCAAGAACGGCAATCATCATGGTGCAGGCAGGTGCCGGCACCGACGCCGTCATCAGCCAGCTGACCGAGCGGTTTGAAAAGGGTGACATCATCGTCGATGGTGGCAATGCCCTCTACACCGACACCATGAGGCGTGAAAAAGAGGTCTCCGAAAAGGGCATTCACTTTGTTGGTGCCGGTATCTCCGGGGGTGAGGAAGGTGCGCTGAAGGGTCCCTCGATCATGCCCGGTGGCACCAAGGAGGCCTATGCGACTCTTGGTCCAATTCTGGAAACCATTGCGGCTGTCGCTGAGGGCGAGCCCTGTGTCACCCACATCGGCTCCGATGGTGCCGGGCACTTTGTAAAGATGATTCACAACGGCATCGAATATGCCGATATGCAACTCATCGCAGAGGCCTACGACCTGCTGCGTCAGTCCGGAGGTTTCAGTCCGGAGGAGATCGCCGAGATCTTCACCGAGTGGAACAGGGGAGAACTCGAGAGCTACCTCATAGAGATCACCGCAGAGGTTCTCAAGCAAAAGGACGCTAAGACCGGTAAGCCACTGGTTGATGTCATCCTGGATGCCGCAGGCAGCAAGGGCACAGGTGTCTGGACCGTGCAGACAGCGCTCGACCTTGGGACCCCGGTCTCGGGAATTGCGGAGGCAGTATTTGCCCGTTCTCTCTCTGCCCAGTCCGCTCAGCGAGAAGGCAAGCCTGAGCTGCCAGCTGCAAACCAGGTGTGGGCGGTAGAGGACAAGCCGGCATTTGTTGAGGCGGTGCGCAGAGCGCTTTATGCCTCGAAGATCATTGCCTATGCTCAGGGCTTCGACGCCATCAGGGCCGGCGCCAAGGAATTTGGTTGGGAGATCAATCTTGGTGAGGTCGCGAAGATTTGGCGCGGCGGCTGCATCATCCGAGCACAGTTTTTGAACCGCATCACCGACGCCTACCGCAAGGACGAGAACCTACTGTCGCTTCTATTTGACGACTACTTCATCGCGGCCATCGCGGGAACAGTTGCCTCCTGGCGAGAGATTGTCGCAATGGCCGCCCTTACCGGCGTCCCATCGCCAGCCTTTGCCTCTTCCCTGAGCTATTACGACGGGCTAAGGGCAGAGCGTTTGCCAGCGGCTTTGGTGCAGGGACAAAGGGACTTCTTTGGCGCTCACACCTATAAGCGCGTCGACGCCGAGGGCAGCTACCACACCCTCTGGTCGGGTGACCGCTCAGAGATAAAGACCGACTAACTTGCTAGGCCACTGGGTATTCAAATTCATACCTATGGCCCTGATTTGGGGCTCTAGCTTTTTATTCATTGAGCTATCGCTGGAGCTCACCACGGCATTTGGCGTCGCTTTCTGGAGGACTGCGCTGGGAGCTTTGGCAATGCTGGCACTTGGGTTTATCTTCAAGATTGCTCTTCCAAAAAAGCTAGGCCAGTGGGGTCATTTGTGGGTGGCGGGGTTTTTGATGTCAGCCTTTCCCTTCACGATGTATGCCTTTGCCCAGCAGTTCACCACCAGCATCTTGGCCGCAATCCTGAACGCCACCACACCTATTTTTACGCTGCTTGCAATCCTGACCATCTTCCGCGGCCAGAGGCAATCGGCAACCGCAATCATCGGGCTGCTGGTTGGGCTTGTGGGAGTTGGGGTGACCCTAGGAGTCTGGCAGGGCTTTGGCGATAACGACCAGCTCGCGATCCTGGCGCTGGTGATGGCCAGCATCTCCTACGGAATCGGAACCCCGTATATTCGCAAGCACATCACTCCCATGGCACTGGCTCCCACCTCAACCGCTGCGGTCCAGGTCCTTACTAGCGCGCTGACGCTGCTGCCTTTTTATGTCCTGACTGGGCCACTGTTCATCGCAGAACCCCGGGTTGAAACCCTCGGGTCCCTGATTCTGCTCGGAGTGCTTGGCAGCGGAGTTGCCTACTGGCTCTTTCACCAGATTGTGGCTCAGGCAGGCAGTGCGGTTGCGGCGACTGTCACCTATACCAACCCGGTGATTGCAACCTTCTGGGGAGTGCTGCTGCTTGGTGAAACCCTGCATTGGTATGAGCCGGTTGGCGCCATTCTGGTAATCACCGGCGCCTACCTGGCTCAGGGCAGAAGGCTAAAGCTCTTCCGAATCAGAGAAGGCTAGCCAAATATTCATCGGCCTGAAGCCGGCTTTCTCATACAGCGCCACCGCGCCGGTGGAGTTTCCCGTATCAACCGCGAGCGCTACATCTTTGAAACCTCTTGCCACCGAGTAGGCACAGCCCCAGAGCAATAAGAGCTCGCCATAGCCCTTGCCTCGGTGAGAGGCGAGAACGCCAATCTTGTCGATGAAGCCGCCGTTATTTTCGGCCCTGTGGTTGGTGCAGACTAGAAGACCAACCGGCACCCCGGCCTCCTCTAGAAAAAACACGCCCTCTGGATCTTGCAGCACCTGCTCGCGCTGCTTCTTCTCCCATTCGGCATAGTCCTTTGGTTTGAAGCCGTAGTGCTCTGAGAAGGACTCCATGAGCAGTTTGTGCCAGGTCTTCCGCTCTGTTTCAAAGTTTGCTTGCCGGATTGAGACATTCTTTGGCAACTTTGGAAATGCCCTAGCTGGCTGATGGTTTCGCATCGTCCAGTATCTGCGCACCAAATAAAAGCCAGCGTTTTCGTTTGCAGCTCTCAGCTCTGGGTCTTTTGAGTTGCAGCTTCCGCGCAGCTCAAACCCTGGGTAATTCTCCTTTGACCACGAGATTGCTCTTTCTAAGCTGCGCGCATAGTCGTGGCTTGCGGGAAGCCCGAAGACATCAATTTCAACCCGCTTGCGCTTCTTGTCCACCTGAGCGGTGACGAGATCGGTGATAACGCCATCTACTTCAAAGACCTCGGCTAGGACGTCGTCATAGTAGCCGCCCAGCTCCTCTTTGATTTCCTCAACGCTAGAGTCTTCAAACTCTGGGTCGATGGCGCTGTCGTGAGCATTGCAGAGGGCAACCAGCTGGTCTAGATCCTCTGGTTTCCAGCTCCTAAACATCGGCCTTCCTCAAGTCGGGCAGCTCCCAGGGGCGGGAAATAACCATAAGGGTTATAAACGATCCGGCGTAGAGAAGGCCAATCAAAACTCCCAGGTCGGCTGTTACCGTGCTGCGCAGCAGGAAGTAGGTTGCGGAGATCAGGCTTGCAAAGGTGAAGTTAAAGACTCCAAGCAGCGAAGAGGCAGTACCGGCCTCTGAGCCGTGGTTATAAAGAGCGATGGTGGGTAGGACCGTCAAGCTTGCTCCAAAGATGAACAGCTGAATAAAGAAGAAGGCCTCGGCCCAAAAAAAGCTCGTTCCGGAGGTGAAGAAAAGCCCCAGACCAAGCGTTGCGCCAATGAGGCTATAGGAGGCAAGCAGCCAGTGACCCTGGATAAACCTTGCAAGGTAGGCCCCAAGCTGAACCCCAATGTAGGAGGCAGCTCCGTTTACCGCCATCCAGACACCAAAGTCTGTCGGACTAACCCCAAAGCCGTCCTGGAAGATAAAAGGAACGAAATTCAAGTAGCTAAAAAGAGCGCTCAGCTGCAGCGCTGCATAAAACATCAAGCCAATGAAAACCCGATCCTTCAGAACATTTAGATATCCCCTAGCAAGCCCCAGCGGAGAACTACTTCTCCTGGCCGAAACCGGCAGAGTTTCAATCAGGAAAGCGTTGGCAAATAGCAGTAGCACCAGAGTCACGATTGCAAAGAATAGAAAGACACCCTGCCAGGCAATCAGCTCTGTGAGCTGAGAACCCAAAATGGGTCCAAGAATCGGAGCCAGCGACTGGACCAGGAAAACCCTTGCAAGCATCTGCCGCATCGGTTGCCCCCGGAACAGATCCCTGATCACAGCCCTGGCAACCACATCACCACCAGCTGCGAAGAAGCCCATGAAGAACCTCAGCAGAATGAAAACTTCGATGTTTGGAGCAAAGAAGGCAAGAATCGTCGCCAGCAGATAACCGCTCATGGTTATTAGCAGTAGCGGCCTGCGACCAAAAGCATCCGAGAGTGGGCCAATGAGTAGCTGGCCAGCTGCGATACCGACTGTGACACCGGTAAACGAGGCCTGGACAACACCATTGGCGACCCCGAAGAACTGCCCAATGGCCGGGAAGGCCGGAAGATATGGGTCAATTGTGAAGGGAATCAGGCTCATCGAGAGCGCGAGGATGAAGATGTAGACCATCAGCATCTTCTTGCTGAGCTGGTCTCCAGAATCTATGACCCTGCCCTTGACGATAGGAAGCTTGGGTAGGGGCACCCTAAGAGAATAGTGGTTCGGCGATGAGCTCAGAGCCCTGAACCCCACCCGGAATTGCGAATACCGCAGACCCGATTGGCACGGTCCACTTGTTGAGTAGGTCCAGCTTCTG
>ERZ887849.2610-NODE-2610-length-14601-cov-8.030111_pt1 | contig 14601 bp, 11 predicted proteins | sample MGYA00521267_ERZ887849 | MGnify/ENA primary metagenome ERZ887849 (study PRJEB32303, sample SAMEA104408601) | aquatic metagenome | biome: Brackish water; feature: Pelagic; material: water | place: Baltic Sea | collected 2014-06-06T16:11:00 | depth 2,863 m ... | reverse complement strand
GAAAATTACAACAATTGGTGTTTCCATCCGGAATGGGTTACAACAAACAAATCGACGAAGTTCAAACCAAAAGAGTGAATTCTATTTTCTCCTCAATCCCTTTAATAGCAACAGATTTAGCTCAACAAAAAAGCGGAGAACCAGTTAAAATTAACCAATTCTCCGCTAGAGTGAGCCCGCTAGGATTCGAACCTAGGACCGCCTCCTTAGAAGGGAGGTGCTCTATCCAGCTGAGCTACGGGCCCTGAAAACCTAAAATAAACAAAAATGGGGAAGATTTCTCTTCCCCATCGTCGGGGTGGCAGGATTCGAACCTACGACCTCCTCGTCCCAAACGAGGCGCGATACCGGGCTACGCTACACCCCGAACTTTTGAGCTCGATAAAATCGGTTTCAAAATCAGATTTGCAATGCCTTTTCAGACAACCGGTCTGCAAATCCGAGTGCAAAAATACAGTTTAAATCGAAATGCACAAGATATTTTTTAAAATATTCTGCTTAATCGAATAAAACTATTCAGCGGAGGATGGGGGATTCGAACCCCCGGTACAGTTACCCGTACGTCAGTTTAGCAAACTGGTGGTTTCAGCCACTCACCCAATCCTCCTTATGTTCAAAGAACGTGCGCGCAAAAGTAGCAAATTCATTGTACTCGTGGAAACAAATAATAAAAAAAATGAAATTTTTATAGAAGATTCAAAGTCAACTCTCTACTTACCACAAATACTAAAAGATACAGCCAAAAACTGTGTTGGTTTTCAAAGAGGCTATCTTTTTTGATATGTAAGGCTACAATTATTGTCAAAGGAAGAATGATTATCCATTGGTAAGGCAATGCGATACCGGCAACTAAAGACGATGAAATGAGGGTTTTAAGAACGATGTCAAAGGAGGTTTTGTGTTGCAAAAAGTAAAGTAAACCTAGCAAAATACCGCTAAAAAGATAGATTCCATCTGCCAAAAAGGTTTGGGATAGTTCATACATTGAATCGTCCGAAAGAAAGAAGTTGTAATTGTAAATTCGACCAAAGAATTGAAAAATCCCAAAAAGAACAAATAGAATGGAGGCAGGCGTATTAGTCCGAAAATGTTTTACACCAAAATAAATCGCAATACCAAGAATTACAATTTCAAATGCAGGCAAAGGAACAAGAAAAACACCAGATTGGAAAAAGCTAACAAATCCATACGCTATTAAAGTCAAAAAAACGGATTGAAATAGCTTTCGTTCGCCCATTATTTCTTGTCTAATGCCTCTAATACAAAATCAAAAGTAGAAAGGATGACAGGCTCTCCATCAACAATAGCGATGTCATGCTCAAAATGTGCGCTTGGTTTCCCATCCGCGGTAACTATCGTCCAATTATCGTCCAATTGCTCCACTTTTTCTGTCCCCATGTTGATCATCGGTTCGATAGCAATAGTCAGTCCATTTTGAATCTTTTTACCTCGTCCACGACGACCATAATTCGGCACTTGTGGATCTTCGTGCAAGCTTTTTCCAAGACCGTGACCCACCAAATCGCGCACAACTCCATATCCATGTTTTTCAGCATGTGTTTGGATCGCCCAGCCAATATTGTCTATTCGACCACCCACTCTTGCCTGCTCAATACCCAAATAAAGGCATTCTTCAGTTACTCTTAAAAGTTGTGCCTTGTCAGCGCTAATTTCACCTATTCCAAATGTATAGGCATGGTCACCATAATAACCTTTATACACAGCGCCACAATCTACCGAAACGATATCGTCTTCTTCCAATGGACGTTCAGTTGGCAAACCATGAACCACTTGTTCATTTACAGAAATTAATAATGTACTCGGACAACCGTATAAACCTTTAAAACCTGGAACTGAATTTTGTGAAAGGATATATTCCTCCGCGTATCTGTCCAATTCCTTTGGAGTAACACCAGGACCGATTCTTTCTGCCACTTTTCCTAATGTTCGGCTTACCACTTGGGCAGCTTCGCGCATGATAGCAATTTCTTCTAACGTTTTGTATATAATCATCTTTCTTAATGCAATTTGAAAAGGCTTGGCAAACTTAAGGTTATTATTTTGCCTTTTGTCCAACACCAATGGCAAAAATGGTCGGCGTTTTTCCTAAATCAAAGGCATTTTCTCTCCAATCGAGGACCGTTCTAGTTTCAATCCGTTCGTTTTGTCCCGTAATTTGATTGGCAATGCAAATCTGCGTGTTGTCGCCTAATTCATTTAATAAATCATCCAAAACGTGCATATTTCGAAATGGTGTATCCATAAATAGATGCGTGTGCCCAGATTGAATAGTGCTGAATTCAAAATCTTTCAATTTTCGAATTCGGTCTTTTCGCTCCTTTGGAAGATATCCATGAAAAGTAAAAACTTGTCCATTAAATCCACTCGCCATGAGAGCAAGAAGAATGGAAGAAGGCCCCACCAAAGGACGAATTTTAATATTTGATTGATGCGCATAATCTACTAGGTTTGCACCAGGATCTGCAATTCCTGGACACCCTGCCTCACTAATGATAGCCATGTTTTCACCGTTTAAAAGAGGCATTAACATTTCTTCCATTTGATGCGCTCCTGTTTTCTTGTTTAGGATGAAAAATTTACTGTCATCAATTGGAAATTCTCTGTCCATTCGACGTAGAAACCGGCGGGCAGATTTCAAATCTTCTACAGCAAAGTATCGCAAAGTACCAGCTAATTTAATCACTTCTTCAGGAATGACGGCTTTAAAATCTTCTTCGCTAATCGGGCAGGGCAGAAGGAACAAACTGCCTAAATATTTTTTTGGTGCACTCATTGTTTTTGTGTTGAAATTTCTTCAAGAATTTTATCGGTTGCTTGGTCAAGTAAATTATATACTGTTTCAAAACCTTGTTCGCCACCAAAATATGGATCTGGAACTTCCTTGTATTGAGCGTCATCAAGCAAGTCTAAAATCAGTTTTACTTTTTCTTTCTGACCCGAATCGGCAGTGAGTGAAAGAACATTGCATTCGTTGCTTTTGTCCATCACATAAATCAAATCGAAAGTATCAAAGTCTTTTTTTGTGAATTGTCGAGCACGGAGAAAGCTCATGTCTAGACCATGATTCAGCGCGTTTTCCTGGGTTCTTTTATCCGGTTCACCACCAATGTGATAATCTGAAGTTCCAGCGGAATCTATTTCAATATCCAATCCAATTTCTGCTACTTTTTTTCTCAAAAGAGCATCTGCCAATGGCGATCGACAAATATTTCCCAGACAGACCATTAAAATTTTCATTGTGCAAATGTACGTTAAAACTACCTAGCAGGGAGTAACGAAACACACCATTTTACATTACAGTTGTGGGGTTATAATAAAGCCATATGAGATAAACAATGTGTAAGTAAAATTTGTTAAATATCAAAATATACCCAACTTTTTTTCGAGTACATACGTATATATAGTTCTAGGTTTAACTTAAATACCAAAAATGAGACAACTTAAAATCGTAAAACAGGTCACCAACAGGGAAAATGCGTCTTTGGACAAATATCTTTTGGAGATCGGTCGAGTTGAATTGATCACCGCTGAAGAAGAGGTCGAATTGGCGCGTAGAATTCGCGATGGAGATAAGGAGGCATTGGAAAAATTAACGAAGGCGAATCTTCGTTTCGTAGTTTCTGTTTCCAAACAATATCAAAATCAAGGTTTGTCCTTGCCCGATTTGATCAACGAAGGAAATGTTGGTTTGATTAAAGCTGCTGAACGATTCGATGAAACACGTGGATTTAAATTCATTTCATACGCGGTATGGTGGATTCGTCAGTCTATATTGCAAGCCTTGGCCGAGCAAGCGAGAATTGTTCGTTTGCCTTTGAATAAAATTGGAACGATCAATAAAATAAACAAAGCTTTTGGAGAGTTGGAGCAAAAATATGAGCGTCCACCTTCTGCCGAGGAATTAGCAGAATTCTTAGAATGTACTGTTGAAGATGTCCGACAATCCTTAAGAAACAATGGACGTCACGTATCAATGGATGCACCTTTGATTGCAGGAGATGAGTCATCTTCGAGCATGTATGATGTGCTTCCGAATGATAGTTTGCCTGGTCCTGAGCGTGAATTGGTTGTTGAGTCTTTGCAAAAAGATATCGACCGAAGTTTATCGACTTTGACGGTTCGTGAAAGTGAAATATTGAAAATGTACTACGGTTTGGGTGGAATACCTGTACAAACTTTGGAAGAAATCGGTGCTCGGTTTGAATTGACGAGAGAAAGAGTGCGTCAAATTAAGGAAAAAGCGATACGCCGATTGAAACATACTTCTCGAAGTAAGATGTTGAGATCTTATTTGGGATAAAATACTACAACAGAATCACCTACTATAAAACCCGTTTTGAGTATTCAAGACGGGTTTTTTGTTTTAGATTCATTAGAAAATCATCTATCAAAAATGATGCTCGATAAAAATTTAAATTTTTAGATGACCTACTGTTGATAACTCAGTTATTTAATTGTTTTTGAGGTAATTAAATCTATACCTAAACAGGATCAACATCAATAGAAAGCCGCACCGATTTATTATCTGGATGGGTAAAAAACTCATTTAATACTTTCTGAACTTTCTCCTTCACCGCTTTGTCAGAAACCGTCTTTTCATAACGCAATTTGATAACCTTAATAAATTGATTGTTGACTCGAGGTATAATCGCGTATTCAGGACCTAAAACACGTTCCTTAAATGAAACCTTCAAAGCCTCCGCCAATTTGTGCGCGGCAATATCTAAAATGTATTCCTTTTTATGTTTTAAAGTCAGCTCAATGATTTTATAAAAAGGTGGATACATGAAATTTTGTCTTTCTATCAATTCATGAGCAAAGAATCCTTCGTAATCGTATTGATGCACTTTTTCAATCACCCAATGGTCCACTTGTCCCGTCTGGACAATTACTTTTCCGCGTTTGTTTTTTCGTCCAGCACGTCCAGAAACTTGGGTCATCAATTGAAATGATTTTTCAAACGCTCTGAAATCTGGTCGATTGAGCATGTCCTCGGCATCTAAAATCCCAACCAAACTAACATGATCAAAATCTAGACCTTTGGTGACCATTTGTGTTCCAATCAAAATGTCGACTTGTCGGTTTTCAAAAGCATCGAGAATGGAAGCATATGAGTTTTTACTTCGGGTGGTATCGGCATCCAAACGAGCAGTTGTTGCATCGGGAAAGAGAATTCCCATTTCGTCCTCAATCTTTTCCGTTCCAAATCCAATCATTTTTAGTCGATTGCTTTGACATTTATGACAAGATCCCATGGGGGCAGTGAGATAACCACAATAATGACATTTTAATGAATTCGATTGTTTGTGATACGTCAAGGAAACATCACAATTGATGCAATGTGGCGTCCAACTGCACACTTCGCATTGCCATCTTGGGTTATATCCACGTCTGTTTTGGAAAAGTATAACTTGTTTCTTATTGTCCAAGGCCTCCTTAATCGATTCGATTAAAAAATTGGAGAAAAATTGAAAATTCTTATTCTGCCTTCTTTCCTTTTTCAAGTCGGCTATCAATATTTCAGGCATTTGCATTCCTTGAAAACGCTCTTTTAGTGCTACCAAACCAAACTTACCATTTTGACAATTAGCATAGGTTTCCATGGAGGGCGTTGCCGATCCTAGTAGTACTTTTGCATCGTGAATTTGACCCAGCACCATCGCACTATCTCGTCCATTATAACGTGGCGAAGGTTCGTATTGTTTGAAGGTAGACTCATGTTCCTCATCAACAATGACCAACCCTAATTTTTGATAAGGAAGAAAAACGCATGAGCGAGCCCCAACAACAATTCTATAATTATCTGGATTGTTCTCAAGAATACTATTCCAAATCTCTACCCGTTCATTTTGATTAAATTTTGAATGATATACGCCAACCTGTTGACCGAATATCTTCTGAAGTCGCTTGATAAGTTGCGTTGTCAATGCAATCTCAGGAACTAAAAAGAGGACTTGGTTACCTAATAATAGTTGTTCTTGGATAAGACGAACGTATATTTCTGTTTTTCCTGACCCCGTCACCCCATGCAGAAGGCAAACATTTTTCGTTTCAAAACTCTCTTTTATTTCTGATAAAGCTCGAGATTGACTTTCAGATAGCTCAAATTCTCGGAAAATCTCATTTTCATCATCTTCTTTGTTCACTCTGGAAATCACTTGACGTTCAATCAGGAACACCCCGTTTTTCTCCAAAGTTTTTATGGTACTGGCTGAAATTCCTTTATCTTCAAGATCTTTTTTTAGAACAGGCTCCATGCGTCCAGATTGGTAATTACCTGCAGATATTAAGGTGAGTATGGCTTGGGTTTGTTTTTCTTTCGCTTTTTTATCTGTCCAATCATCAAGAACGTGGGATAGATTTTCTTCCACCAAGAATTCGTCCGTTAACGAAACGAAAAGTGCTGTTTTTAGAACAAATTTATGATCCAAACTTTCCAAGGTAAGGATGTACTTTTTGTCCAACATCTTTTTGATGATGGGTTGAATCGTTTTTATGCCGACGATTTCAGAGATTTCCTTTAAATCAAGAACTTCTTGAACTTCCAGCGCATCAAGAATAGCAATTTCTCTGTCATCTTGCACCGGTGTGCGGATATCAAAATCGGGATGAAGCGTGATTTTAGTTTCGCTTGCTAGTTTGAAATTGGAAGGAAGAGCAGCGTTCATAACATCGCCAATTGGCGACATGTAATAAGTTGCCATCCATTTCCAAAATTTCAATTGATTGCCCGTAATTATAGGCTGATCGTCGAGAATGTGTTCTACATATTTCGCTTGATAGCTCTCTGGGGCTTTCTCATGAATGTTGACAATCAGTCCAGTTAGCAACTTTGCTTTTCCAAATGGAACGATTACACGAGCACCAATCTGAACAAATTCATTCATTTCAAAAGGCAAACGATACGTGAACGCCCGATGAATAGGAACGGGTATGATTACATTAACAAAAAGGGTAATCCTTTCATTCATGTTTTAAAAATACTACTATTTCTTTCTTAATATGATTTGGAAATCAAGGACAAGCGTAATCTTTCGGATTAACTCCTCCAATATCGCCAGGATGTTGGCTGCAAAATAAATAAGTCGCTAAGATGTTTCCTTGACAAAGTTCTCTCGTAGAGTTTTGATCCAACGCTCGAACGTAATATAAAGTTCCAAAAATAAACGGTTTGTATTGACGTACGGTATGTCTCGCCGAAAATAAACCAACTACCTTATACCCGTTTGAAACACTTAGATTAGTGAAAGTTGGTTTCGTCTGTGTTAAAGTACTGCTTGGTTTATTCACCAAAATATAATTGTAAAAATCCGTTGACCCACCAATAAATTCAGCCGTGAAGCCCATAAAGTTTCGACGTGTGATCGTGTTGTCATTTGTTAAACCAGCGCGAATTAGACTATAGAATGTTTCGCCTTGACCAGTTGCTGATACTTTGCCCGAAGCGACAGGACCTTCACCCATCTTCCATGGGATTTTCAAAAAGGTAGTATCGGTGCCTCTAATTTCTGCGATGTCGATGTTGATAGAAACACTTCCAAAAACAGCATTTCCAGAATTTGCCCATACGGTTGGAACAAGATATTGCCCAGGATCTTTCGCAACTTTCAAGGAAGCGGTTTGAACTTGTAAGCTATTTTGCGTGCCAAATCCAGCTACTAATTTCGTTTCTCCAATTACTTCAAGTTCACCTTCGTTAATGTCAACCGTTAATCTGTACGTTGCATTTTCATCCAAAGGAGTAGAACCATTGTCGAAAAAATAAACTTTTTGTTGCGGCCCGAAAAACACACCGTCCGTACTTTTCGTATTGATAAGCGTATCTTGTAATTGCCACGTTCGAACGATCACATTATTAATTAGCTCTTCTACTTTTCCTGAAACTTTATCAAAATAATTGGAATCTGGAATTTGTGCGAATGAAAAAGCATCACCCGGTCCTACAAATCCTCTGTTTATTTTAATCATATGGATATTTTCACTCTGATCAAGCAATCCAAAAATTACTGGTGTAGGCTCATAGTTCGCGTTGACTTGAACTTCTTCGTTACATCCAGAAAGCAATAAAGCGCTTAGAGCGAAAAGGGAGAAAAATGTTTTTTTCATTTGTAATTTATTCTGAATAGCAAATTTAGTGATAAACGAACAGATAAACGGACCGTTTACTCAATACTTTAAACGGTTTATATGAATCCTAGTCGCGAACTTTACTCAATCCCATTGCCTTGAGCATAAATTTGGGTAAATGTTTCTCTGGATTTCGTTTTTTTAGGTTGATATACCAGCCCCATTTTTTCATTACGGGAACTTTATGTGTTTCTACAAATTCTATCCACGTTCCATCTGGGGCTTCGATGTATGAAAAACGACCACCCGCTTCACCCATATCGAAAGTACTGCCGCTGTCTACGGTAAAAGGGAAACCTGCCTTTTCGCAATCTTTTTTCAATTGATCCATACCTTGAACGTCGAAGCAAAGGTGAATAAATCCCCAATCACCCCAAAATCTATTCTCAAATATTTTGCGCACATCTGACCGGTCTGTGGCCTGAATTAATTCAATTTCAGTGGGACCTAAAAGTTGAGCAAATGGACCTTTTCTATCTTCGGGATGCGCCAGTAAAAGTCGTCGAAAAGTCGATTTTCCACCGGGAATATTGTCAAAAGAAGAGAATCGTGACGTTTCGTCATATACAACTTCTGAGTAGCCAAGAACATCGCAATACAATTTTTTGGATGCTTCAATATCTGAAACGCCTATCATTGTTCCTGCCACAGCACCACATCTGCTTGGGTGCTTTGTGTCCGAAAACCAGCCTTTTCCTTCAACGATATCGAATAAATTCTCATTCGGATCTTCCACAATGAAATGTTGGCCACCATCGGGACGCGACATTAATTCGCTTTTCAGATTTGCGCCATTCTTTTTAAAATAAGTAAAACTTGCGGCGATGTCGTGTGATTTAATGCGACACATGTACAATCCTAAATCGCCCATTTTAATGTCGAAATCAGCTTTTTCCGTTCCACGAGAGGTGTATTGCCAGATTTCAAATCCACCACCACCGTCCATGGATAGGGCAAGGGTAGCGGTTCGTGATTGTACCTCACCACCTGTATATTTCGTCATAAGTGGTGCTTCCGCTGCATCTTCGAATAATCGAACATTAACTCCGAAAAACTTGCGATACCATCTCCAGATTTCTGGAACGTTTGGCACCCCAATTCCCATTTGTTGAATTCCGCTTATGATTTTTTCCATTTCTGATTTCAAATTTGTGTGATAAAGATAAAAACTACTTTCTTATCGTATGGCTCTTTCATTGAAAAGTACATATCCAAAACTGATTTGGAAGCTCAATGGCGCCGCTGTCTGCTTTGGAAAGTAGTTTAAAGTTGCTCGCAAAGGGCCGAGGATGGAGTGAAAAATTAAAGAAGTCGAGGCTAAATACGATTCTCCTTTGAAGGGTTTTGAATAACCAAATGTGTTATCATCGTTAATAATCAACTGTCTGAAAGGTTGGTAAATAAAGCCATCGAAGCGAAAGTCTATGTTTTTACGAATAGACCAAATGGCATTAAATCCGCCTCCAACATAAAGTGGAGATCGGTATTCGGGTAAAAAGAATGTCCCAGCATCGGGAATAATATTGAAGGCCGTCATGGATAGTATGGTGGCTGTATAATTGGAAAATAGACTCTGACTGTTAAATGTTGCCTTGGCTTGTAAACCTAAATGGAAATGTTTGAAATCAATAGGAAATGTTTGTCCTTCAAAATTTAAATTAATCCAAGAGTGATCGTTAATAAGGTCGTAAACTGTCGGTGACGTAGAACCACTGACTGATTCTTCTCTTCCAACAACGTATCTTCCTTTACAGGCAAATTGATGTCCGGAGTTGGCAAATTGTTTCTTATTCAAGGTGTTGTGTTCGAGTTTCCAGCTATAAGTTTGCCCTTTAAATTTCGTAAAATCTGCTGTATCGATAGCTGTGAATTGATCTGTTTGATAGTATTCATCCGTTAAGTCAACCATTCTAAAATCGAATGTTGACTTGCTGTTTCTAAGCACGGGATGGGTGAATTTCAGACCGTAGTAAATTTCATTTTGAACAAGAAAAGACGGTTTAACATCTTCAAAAAAGGTTGCGAAACTGCGAAAATAGTCCCATCGATTGATCGTGAAATAAGGTTCGATAGTTATAGGAAACAGGGAAGGCACTTCTATCTGTAAATCTGTTTTCAGGGAACCATAAAACTTACCGAAATAAGATTCACCATTGAGTTTCCATGCCAATTTCCCGAGGTGCATATAACTCAATCCCAAAAAGGTGGTATTAACCGGTCGTGATGAAAAGTGACCGCCAATGTCAAATTTAAATTTGTTTTTCTTTCGGACGACGAGATCCATTTTGTAAAAATTATTACTATCCAATTCAAGATTAGGGAAAATGAAATCGAGATGCTCTGTTTGAGATAATTGGAAATAACGTTTTTCAATTGTTTCTTCATCAATTAACACTTTTCGTTTCTTCCTAAGTAGAGAATTGTTTACAAAGCTCTTCCCGTTTTTATTCAAATCACTTGAAATAGTGGAAACAATTAGAGGGGGTACCATAGATCGAAAAGCCTTCCTTCTTAAATTTAATTGAGCTGTATCGATCGTATGGTCAATGTTTTGGAGTATGCTATCGGCATATTTTAACCCGGTCTGATACCCATTTACTATCGCCAGTTCTACTTTGTCAAAATCAAAGGTTCCGATTTCTAATTCGGGCTCAATCAATATTCCAGATTCACAAGGCAAATCAAAATTGGAGTAGCGGACTAACATGTTTGTGACTTGACTAATCAGGTCGTTTTCCATGGGTTCATCGGCGTTGTACGAAACATTGGATCCAATTATAAAGTCTGGGCTAAACTCTTGATAAAGAATATCCCCAGGGAAATTATTGTACAATCCTCCGTCGAATAGTAGACGGCCATTTATTCGCAATGGTTGAAAATAAAAAGGGTAGGTCATTGACGCCCGAACGGCTTCGTTCAAATTTCCATTTTTAAAAATGATATTCTCCTTACTTACGATATCGGATGCCAAGCATCTAAAGGGGACAAAAAGCTGGTTGAAATCATTGTTGCAAGCTGCCCCAGTCGTTCCAAGAAGGCGCATCAATTCGTAATCTAAAAAGGTAGAGCTATTAAAATTAGTCGGCAAGGACTTATTCAAGATACTGTCTAAACTAAACCGTAAGGCAAACATACTTGAGTTCACATCATTTTCTTTACTGAAGTATTCTTGAGAAGTATTCAGTTGACCCGTGGCCATTAGTATAAAGTTCGGATCTAAACAATATGCTTTTATTTCGTTTGGCGAATAACCAGCTGCATACATAGACCCAATTAAAGCTCCTGCAGAAGTTCCTGTGATGTAATCGATTGGTATTCCTTTTTCTTCTAAAGCCTGTAAAACACCGATGTGCGCAAATCCAGTTACCCCGCCACCACTGAGAACCAAACCGACTTTTTGTTGACTAATAACGCTAAATGCAAAGGTGATTTGCAGGAATACTAGTAGAAATCTATAAAATAATGACTTCAAATGCGTTCTTTTGTACAAAATTACAAGGATTTGCGATTAATCAAAATATAGATGACGGCACCAAAACATAACGAAAAAGAAGAGGAACTTATTATCACGCTCAAAACATTTTACGGTTTAGAGCAAGTTTTGAAAGAAGAACTGGAAGAACTTGGGTTCTCTGATATAGTAATCTTGAACAGAGCTGTGCAGACAACAGGTTCATGGAGAGATGTTTACTTCATGAATTTACATGTGCGATGTGCGGTTTCGGTATTGGTGCAAATCGCGAAATTTAGGATCAAAGACGAACAGGATTTATACAAGAAGGCGTTTAAAATTGATTGGACGCAGTATTTTGACAACAACATGACTTTTGCGGTAAAAGGGGCGGTTTTTTCCAAACTTTTCCGCCATTCGCAGTATCCTCACTTTTTGTTGAAAGATGCCATCGTTGATAAATTTAGAGACGAAGGTTGGGACAGACCAGATGTGAATGTTAAAACTCCGCAAGTGATGTTTGACTTGTATATTCAAGAAAACGAATGTATAATTTCACTTAATTCATCAGGGCTTCCTTTATTTCAGCGCGGTTATAGAGAGTCGATTGGCGAAGCACCTATCAACGAAGTGGTTGCAGCTGGCTTGATTCGAATGACCGGATGGGACAAGAAAACAGACTTGTACGATCCATTTTGTGGTTCCGGAACGATTTTGATCGAGGCTGGATTAATGGCAGCAAATATTCCATCTAATATTGAGCGACATCATTATGCATTCAAGAACTTTAAAAATTTCCAACCTGAAGTGTGGGATGAAATTTATGAGTCAGCGAATAAAAGATGCAGCGAGTTGCCTTGTAAAATAACAGGAAGTGATTTGTCATCAGAAATGATGTTGAAGGCAAAAAGAAATCTACGTGGTTTGCCTATCGGTCGATTTATCGAGGTAGGAAACGACGATTTCGTCGATACGAAGAAACCGTCAGAAAGTGGAATCATGATTTCGAATCCGCCATATGGTGAGCGAATGGGAACTGAAATTCCAGAAATGTACAGTGCACTTGGTGATTGGATGAAAACAGAAATGAAAGGTTATACCTGTTGGATAATTTCAGCAAGCGAAGAAGGATTTAAGAATGTTGGATTACGTCCGACTCGAAAATTACGTTTGTACAACGGAGATTTGGAATGTAGTTTCCGAAAATTTGAAATTTATGCAGGATCTAAAAAGGACCGGTACGATGATGACGGGAATTTGAAGGAGGAATTCAAGAAGAAATAGTTGACGAAAAATTAATGAAAATGACGGGGCGAAATCCGATAGCTATCGGGACGCCCCGTCATTTTTTATATCGAACAATTATTCGTTTTTATGATCCACTAACCTGAATAAATTCTCCACCCATTATCTTGAATTTTCTACCCATGATTTGAATGGTTTCCCCTTCCAACATGGAAGCAATTTTTACAATATCTTCCTCGATGGTATGAATACTCCCCTTGGTTTTCCATGCAATCTGTAAATAATCTGGGTGAATGAATCTACCTGATGCTCCACACAAAATAATATGAACTGGACTGGAAAAACTGGTTAATAATTCTAAATCTTTTACCGGGGCATGATTATCCGCTACCATTACTAATTCTTTATATGGATCGGCCATGCCCACACCTTTGATCAGTGCTTCCATATTATTTTCCGGACCATCGCCACCGCCGCCTTTTCCTTGAACGAAACTCACCTTGTTCACCAATTCCTCGATGCTTGGCTTGTTTTGGTAATAAATTCCTCCTGTCTCCCCAATTTTTTTCATACTGGTACTTTTGTTGTCACCATCATTAAAAAACACAAATTGAAGATTCTTTTCTTTTACGATATTGAGTTGATACCATGTCAAAAGCTGCTGAACATATGGATTCATGCTTCCGGTAACATCGCAAACGATTAATTTTTGAGACCAATTGTTTCGACTAAGAACTTTATCCACAACTAAATCGGTTGTCCCCACATTTCGCATCGAAGCTTCGAGTCTTCTTTTGTGACCTTCCTCAAACGAAATTTTTTCTTTTTTACACCAATCTTCGAATTCCTTTTTCTCTCTTGCCAGTTGTTCTTCGATGGCTTTAATTCTATCTTCTTCTATTTTTTTTCGGCGAAGAATTTCTTTGGTTCCGATATACTGAATATTTGATGAAGCCTGTGATGTTCCTTTGCTAAACGGAATGTCCTTCATGGCAAAGTTTTTATTGTACAAGAAATTGATACTATATTCGTCTCCTTTAGGAAGATAAACTATCAAAATTCCCCGATCGTTCGTTGTTCCCTTGAATGATTTATTTCTGTTTTTGCCTGTGAAAATAACTGTTTCGTCCACTAAAGATGTGTAATCTAAACTTTTCACTTCAAATTTAAAAGCGGTGTAATTAGTTATGTTTCGTGGTCGAGTCATTATCGAGTTTTTCACAAAGGTAGTATCAGGTAAAAGTTTTATTTCTACTTCTAACTCTACTTTTTGAATCTCTGACATAGCAAATCTCTTATCCGAAGCAACCATGTCATGATTATAGGTATAGGTAAACATTGCCGTCATTCCTGCTCGTTCCGGCGTTCTAATTTCCTGTTTTCGTGTGTGATTTTCGATGTTCACTTTGTATCGACTGCCGCAATCTAAACTAGCCGTAGCGATTCCTTTATAGTCACTTTTACTTGTTACATTATCCGTTGCACCTATTTTTGTAAACACAACTTCTTCGTTGCTGTAAACTCCTCCAGCGATGTTTTCCAATTGAATATTAATGTTTGTTTTGCAATCTTGACTCCACAAAAATGAGCTAGAAAAGAATAGCGAAGCGAATAAAAAGTAGCGAAATATTCGTTTTGCTAGAAGTAGATTTACCTTCATAATGGGTCGTTTTCGAAGTATAACGACTAAGACCAAAAAAGTAACAAATTATGTGAGATTTAGTAAGTTGAAATGTTTAAAAAAGTTTACTTTTTTT
>ERZ887849.2609-NODE-2609-length-14604-cov-5.661970_pt1 | contig 14604 bp, 13 predicted proteins | sample MGYA00521267_ERZ887849 | MGnify/ENA primary metagenome ERZ887849 (study PRJEB32303, sample SAMEA104408601) | aquatic metagenome | biome: Brackish water; feature: Pelagic; material: water | place: Baltic Sea | collected 2014-06-06T16:11:00 | depth 2,863 m ... | reverse complement strand
TATCGTCTCCGTCGCCCAGCTCTACGGTGGCACCTACAACCTCTTCCACTACACCCTGCCGAAGCTCGGGATCGAAGTGGACTTCGTTGACGCTAGTGATCCCGATGCTTTCCGGAAAGCGCTTAAGCCCAACACCAAGGCATTTTACGGTGAGGGTCTCGGTAATCCTGCGCTCAACGTCTTCCCCTTTGAGGAAGTCGGCCTAATCGCGAAAGAAGCAGGCGTGCCGCTCATCATCGACAACACCGCTCTAAGCCCGATCCTCAATCGCCCCTTAATATGGGGCGCAAACGTCGTCGTGCATTCCGCGACAAAATACATCGGTGGTCACGGCACTTCGATTGGCGGAATCGTCGTCGATGGCGGTAATTTCGATTGGGGCAACGGCAAGTTTCCCGGCTTCACCGAGCCCGACAACAGTTACCATGGCCTCGTGCATTGGGAGGCGTTCAAAGCGTTTCCTCCTGCCGGTGATGCGAATATCGCCTACATCATGAAGATGCGTTTGCAGCTTCTCCGCGATGTCGGCGCCTGTATCTCGCCCTTCAATTCCTTTCTGATGACTCAAGGGCTCGAAACCCTCCACTTGCGCATGCCGCGCATTTGCGAAAACGCCCTCAAGGCGGCCGAGCTCCTCGCCGCTCACGACAAGGTGGCCTGGGTCAACTATCCAGGTCTCAAAGACAGCCTTAACCATCAAGTCGCGAAGAAATATCTCAGCGGTGGATTCGGTGGCCTCCTCGGCTTCGGTCTCAAGAGCGGATACGATGGCGGCTGCAAATTGATCAACGATCTGAAGCTGTTCTCCCACGTTGCGAATATCGGTGATTCCAAGTCACTCGCGATTCACCCTGCGAGCACGACCCACAGTCAGCTCTCAGCAGACGAACAAGTTTCGACCGGCACATCGCCAGACTTCGTGCGCCTGTCACTCGGCACCGAGGACTTCATCGATATCCAAGCCGATCTCGAGCAAGCACTGGCTCAGGCCTAATCAATCACAGATTCAATTCTGCACTATCCGTCACTCCTTGGGGTGGCGGATATTTTTGGGCTTCTACCAAAACCGCCACGAACTCTTTTCCACTGCTTTCCCGTCCTTGGTGGCTTTGCGGGTATCATCGATCGCCTCAATCATGAACTCTTTGAGCGAACCACCGCCGCGAACCTCGGTCCCCGTGTGGCCCAGAAGGGCTCATGATAATCGTGATCATGATATTCCACGGGAGTCTCGGCGCGCAGTTCCGCTCGGGCGAAGTGATAAACCTCCCCGGTTCGAATAAAATTCGAGAGCTTAAAATACGCACACTTCTCAGTCATGGATATCAATAGAGCACAATAAATTGCCGTTATTTGACAAGATTTAGCGCCTAAATGATGTTATAACACATCTACTATGGTTTCTCCAATCACCTACCCCGGCCGACTCACCTCTGAACAAGTCGCCACTTATCGCCAAGAAGGATATCACATCTTTCGTGAGCCCGTCTTGCCTCTGGCCAAATTCAAAGGACTGAAAAACTGTTTCGAAAACATTCTCGATGGACTCGATACCGACGTCCGGCCTGAATCGATGGACGTCCCCCACTTTCAACATCCCGAATTGTTCGAATGGTTATTCGCCGACGAAATCCTCGACCTCGTTCAGCCCATCCTCGGCCCGGACCTCGCGCTGTTCTCCAGCCACTTCATCTGCAAACCCAAGGGCAACGGTCAGCGCGTGCCATGGCATGAAGATTCGCATTACTGGATCAACATGATCGATCCGATGGAAGTGGTGACCGTGTGGATCGCGATCGATCCTTCACTCAAGGAAAACGGGTGCATGAACATCATTCCCCGCACGCACACCACCGGTAAACAAGGCTTCTCCGATTACGACGATGTCGAACCCGGCACGGCCGTCTTCGCCGATGAGATCAAGGCGGTGCAACGCGATCCAAGCAAAGCGATCCCGATCGAACTCCAGCCCAATCAGTGCAGCCTCCACGACGGTCGCATCATCCACGGCAGCGCTCCCAACACCAGCGACATCCGCCGCTGTGGATACACCATGCGCTACATCAGCACTCGCGTGAAAGAGAACCGCAAAGTCGTCGGCGACTACCACAATATCTACCTAGCACGCGGACAAGATCATGCTGGCAATGAATACGGCGATCCCACCAAAGCCTACCCCGACCTAGCCCGCTTCCGCGCCAAGCACGGCAAGAGCGGACACTGAGATTCTGTGATCTACCTTAGCGCAACTGCAGAATAGCTGAGCCGCTTTCCCCGCGCTTCCACTATTCATCATCTAATAGTTGTCGTATAGTTTTGGGGAGCTGGAACCGCGGGCTACTTTAACTCCGGATTAGGAAACAGTTCAGGCAGCTCTTCTCGGGCGGCGCGACCTACTTGGGCGGAGGTTTCGTCGTCGACGAATTGGTAAGGCCAGCGCAGGCGTGCGCTCATGCCGGGGAGCCAGCCACCAGCACAGGCCATCATCTTGTCGATCGCAGGGCCGGATATGCCCCGCTCTTCTTTCAAGCGACCCGCCTGCGTCATCCAGAAATTCACGAGCTTAGTTTCCAAGGCCAGGGCGCCCTCGAGATCTGTCCAGATTTGCTCATACCATCGTTGCGCACCGAGTGGCGACAAACACGCCACATTGGAATAACATCCACGCGCACCTTGCTGACAGCCCGAGGCCATCCGATGACCCGCCACAAAGACTGAGATTTTATCCAGCACCGGTTTCATGTCGGCATACCAAGCCGCATCGCCACCCATAACTTTGATGCCGATCACTTCGGGCACGGCGGTGATCAGCTCCAATATTTCGGCGGAATTCAGCAGCGGTTTCGCATGGGGAGGATTGTAGAGAATCAACGGAATGCCATCGGTCTCCATCGCTAGGCGACTGAGAAAGGTAATCGCTTCATCGACGCCCACCGGAAGCCAATCGGGTAGGATCACTTGCATGCCTGATGGACGAAGCCCTCGCACGCGTTGCACCAGCCCTAGCGTCGCCTGAGGACTCGTAGCATTCGCGCCAATCTGAAACGGCATGTTGGCCTTGGCGCAAACATCGGCGAGAAGCCCGTTGATCTGATCAAACTCATCATCAGTCTGCGTCCAGAATTCTCCGGCGCTTCCATTTGAGTAAATACCGGCGACTCCCGCTGCCACCAGATGGTGGAGCTCCTGCTCCAGCAGTTCGAAATCAATCGAATCGTCATCGTGCAAAGGCAGCAGCAGCGTGCCCCATACTCCCTTCAAGGTTTCTCGTGACAGTGGGTTCATCAGAAAGGAATCTCAGACAGAATTCGGGGCTACTCCACCTCAAACCAGAACGGAACGAACATCTCCGTTTCATCCATATTCACCTGCGCCCAGAGGACATAACGACCACGCTGGGGGATGGTGACTCTGAATGAGAGCTCGGGAGTAATCGGATCGGGCGCATGTTGAAGATTATTTTCCTCCGGATGCAAATGAGCAAAGCCCATTCGCTTTTCATCAAAGGCGACCACATGCGCATAAGAATCCATCACGAGATGAAGTGGCACCTCGCCACCATCTCGATGCGTAATGGCCAATTGCAAACGGGCTTCCTCATCGGCCAGCACCCTTCCGTCGGAGGGATCGATCGTGAATTGAAAGGCTCCTGATGCTTGGGTCCAAGCCGGTTGATGGGCAGTCGCGATTTTCTCAGGCGATGGCGGCTCGCCAGTCACATCAAGTTTGGCATTTGCGTAAAGACCGAGGCCCGTCGCTGCAGGAGTAAAATCAGCAAAGAATCGATATTCACCACCATATTGCGGCTTGAACCGGAAACTCCATTGGCCCGGCTCAGATGTCGGGATCGGATGCACGTGATGGTAGTCCATCAATTGCGGATCGATGATCATCAAATGCAGCAATCGAGTGTGCACCATGAGGAGATCGGCGGTGGTGATCGGCTTACCGCCGGAAGTCGCCAACGTAAGGATCACCTCAACATCGCGACCCGCAGTAGGCGCGACCTGCGTTTGCAGTCTCAATCTCACCGGAGAGCGCACGTTAACCACAGGGAGAAATTGAGGGTTAGCCGGATCGCACATCTCCAAAGTGTTTTCACCCTGCACGCGAAAATCCATGTGACTCAGATTAGTGCCGGTCGGCAAAACGCGAATTACCGCATAAAGCACGATCGCGATAATCGTGATGCGAGCGATTCGCCACCAGCGGCGGCGTTCTGCAAGAGACTCATTCATGGTCTGCGCATCTTACCCACAAAGTCGCGAGGCTCCCAAAGTGTGCCATCGGCCCGGTGGATGATCTTTCCGTCCTTACTAATCAGCAAAGTCGTCAACGTGTGTTTTAGAATACTGCCGTCGAAATTGGCGATGACACCGAATTGCTTGAGCAGATCTTTAATCGCGCGTTCAGGACCGGTGAGGAATGAAAAATTGGAAGTATCAATGCCGCGCGAGGTAGCGTAATCACGCAACACACCAGGCGTATCGTATTCTGGATCAAGGGTGATCGAAATTAACTCCAGCGTTTCGACACCCGCCTCATTCGCGAGACGTTGAGTTTCCATCATCTTCATCGTCGAGGCCGGACACATCGTGGCGACCGGACAGCGGGTGAAGATAAAGTTAATCATGATCTGGCGTCCACGAAAGCGGCTGCTTTGCACGACTTCTCCCGTCTGATCGTAGAGCGAAAAATCAGGAAGCTTCTCCCCTACTTCCCGGTAAGCACCACGGCCTCGAATCAAAGTATCCTGCCGCAGTGCGTCCGCACTAGCATTAACGCTAGAGGTCGCCAATTGATCATCGGGCCAGATATTGCGCAGGAGAAAATCTCCATTCTCGCTTGGCACGAGCACCGCGCGGATTCGTTGTCCTTCCTTTGCGTTGGCAACATCCCCGGGCGAAGCGATGAATTCCATGGTCATGGCCGGCATGTAATCGGGGATCTCGTCGTGCTTCACCAGCAGTCGATTCCTCTCCCGATCCACTACCAAGATCTCTCCCGTCAGTGGATAGGTGATCTCTGGAGCCTCAGTGGGAGCTTCCTTCTCAGCGTCCTGACGCGAACAAGCCGATCCAGTCAACAAGGCCAAAGCCAAAACCCCTAGCAGAGTATTAGATTTCATACACATACGCATTCGCCACACGAAATAATTGTCAAAGGGTTTGCGGCAAGTAGCGAGTGAGCTTCTTTCTCGTAGTTCATTCCTTCATGACCTCTTCCAAGACATCCAGGCGCAGCACCGCCTATCGACCCGCTCTCGCTTGGTTTGCCGCCATCGGCGGAGCATGGGTCTTTGTCTTGGTCACCCTGGGTGCGTTTACCACCACGATTGGTGCAGGCATGGCGTTTACGGATTGGCCTCTCTCGAATGGATCAATCAATCCGGAGGGGTGGCTCGAAAACATCGCGATGTTTGCCGAGCACTCTCACCGCCTGAGCGGCACCTTGATGGGGCTCATCACGATCGCCCTCGCCGTTTGGTTGCACAAATGCGATGCGAGGAGTTGGATGCGCCGCCTAGGCTGGTTCGCTTTGAGCATCGTCATTATCCAAGGAATCATTGGAGGCAAACGGGTGCTGTTCGATACGATGAGTGTCCCCGGATTTGAAATGTCGTTTGGGCAAATGTTGCGCATCCCCCACGGTATTCTCGCTCAACTCTATATATGTATTTTGATTTTCATCGTGGCTGGTCTGTCGCGACCGTGGATTGAGCGCCGGATCCCCGTTTCGGCTGCGACTCGTCGCATCGGGGCAATCAGCATCGGTCTATTGCTCCTCCAACTGACCATCGCCGCGACCATGCGGCACAACTACGCCGGACTCGCCATCCCGACTTTTCCCGCCTCGACCCCCGAAGGGAACTGGCTCCCCGCCACTTGGGATTACCGCGTAACACTCAACTTTGCCCATCGCATCATGGCAGTGGTGCTCTCGATTTCCCTCGTGTGGTTTGCAATCAAACTTTGGACAGATCGGGGCGCGAGCTTATTGATGCGTTGTGGGGCATCGCTGATGGTAGGATTACTTGGTTTTCAAATCTTACTCGGCGCGCATGTGATCTGGCAATTCCGTGGACCCCACGTGACGACCGGACACGTCGTCTGCGGGGCATTTTTACTGGCGACCACTTTCTGGCTGACCTGCCTGGCCTATCGCGATGTAATCGCTGCTAAGACCTCATCGACATGACCGCACCTAAAGCCGCCTTCAGTGACTATCTTGAGCTGACCAAGCCTCGGCTCAGCATGCTTTCGGTGCTCACTACGCTGATCGGCTACATCGCCGCGCGACCGCCCTGGCTTCCCGTAGAGTTTATTTCACTGATCATCGGCACCTGTCTCGCCGCCGGAGGCGTGGCCGTGCTCAACCAATGGCTGGAGGCTGATACTGATGCGCGAATGAAGCGCACTGCCGATCGACCGATCCCTACAGGAAAAATCCCCACCGGCTCTGCTTTCGTGCTCGGAGTCCTGATGTGTGCCGCCGCGCTCGGGGTTATTTTCGTAAAGATCAATGGCATGGCTGCCATTTTCACGCTGCTCACAATCGTCTCTTATGTCTGTTGGTATACGCCGGCAAAGCGCACCTCGCGCTGGTCGACCGAAATCGGCGCGATCGCTGGGGCGTTTCCTCCGCTGATCGGTTGGGCGGCCGCGGAAAACGGCGTCTCCCCGCTTGGTTGGATCTTGTTTGGCATCCTCGTTTTTTGGCAGATACCGCACTTCATGGCCATCGCGTGGACCTATCGGCACGATTACTCGAATGTAGATTTCCCCATGCTGCCGGTGCGCGATGAGAAAGGCGACTGGGTCGCCTCATGGTCCATGGTCAATGCAATCCTACTACTGATGGTGAGTGTGTTGCCTGCGTTTCTGGGACTTACGACAATCTACTACGGCATTGTCGCGGGTATCGCAGGTCTTTGGTTTTACTGGAAAGCAGTGGTATTTTTACGGCCAAAAGGCCGCGAGGGAGCCGCGCGTAAACTCTTCTTCGCCTCGATCATATATCTACCTTTCACCTTGATCGCACTCGTGGCCGATCGCGTTATTTTCTTCTGATCCCATTATGAGCATCAACGACATCCCCGCCATCAATGCTTCTCTCAACGGTCTCGCGACCGTGCTGCTCTCGCTTGGCTTCATTTTTATTAAGAGCGGCAATCGCGAAGCTCACCGAAAATGCATGATCTCAGCCGTAATCGTATCGGCAGTCTTTCTGATCGGCTACGTGGGGCACAAGATACTCGTTCAAGGTGTGCATACTCCTTTTGGGGGTGAAGGCACGATTCGCACCGTCTACTACACGATGTTGATTTCGCACATCATCCTCGCGATTGCGATTGCCTACCTCGTGCCACGCACATTCTTACTCGCGATCAAGGGTGACTTTGATCGTCATCGTGCCTGGGCTCGCTGGACATTTCCCATCTGGTATTACGTCTCTATCACAGGCGTGCTGGTTTACTGCTTCCTTTACCAGTGGTGGCCTGCCGAGGCATAAAAAAGCCGGGCTGATTCGCCCGGCTTCGCCTATTAAACTGATTCAATCGGTTACTTAACCGTGATCATGCCCTTCATACCGACTTGGAAGTGGGCAGGAAATGAGCAGATAAACGGATACTCACCCGGTTCGCTAAAAATAAGCGTGATACTATCGGATTCTTTGGGCCCGAGCATCTTGGTGTGATCAATCACCTGATCATTGAGCGATGCAGGGATGTAGTCGGTAGCTGAGGCAGATGCTGCCGCCATCGAATAAGCATTGGCGTCAGATCCAGCTTTGAGAACCACCAGGTTGTGGCCCATCGCTTGCTTTGGCATCGTGCCGACGTTGGTCAGCTTGATGGTAATCTCCTCGCCCACGGCAACTTCGATCGTGGTGAGATTATATTTCATGGAATCGTTACCCGTGATCTCGATCACGCGGACTCCTGATTTTTCGGCGGGAGCCGCAGAGGCTGCGGCAGTCGCGGTTTCCTTTTTGGCGCAACCAAAAGCCAACATGGCGATCAGCGCGGTGGTAAAGAGCATACGTAATTTCATAACTTCATAATTTTATTCTAATCTGCTTGCTGCGCAATGGGCAATCTCAAGGCATTTTTGAATCAACGCCCCTACTAATACTAGGCGCTACACTACTTATACTCTTCCACGAGGTATTGCCGTTAACTCGGGAATTTCCAAGGTATACCTAATATGGCTTGAAATGACTCGCCGTTCGCGAAATCTCTCAGTCTTGGCGTCCTCATACCGCCAACATTTTTATTACTAAGACAGCACCCATGCGTTTGGCCTCAATCCTACCAAAACTATCCCGATGGACTCGGGCCGCCCTTGCCCTGGGCGGCACCGCACTACTCGCCGGATGTAATATCAATTTCTGGCAGATGGATGGCCATCAGACTACGATGCAAACTTCCGGGCCTGTGGCTAAATCACAGCTGGAAGTTTTTTACGTCACATGCTGGGTCACCCTCGTCATCTTTCTCATCGTGGGAGGAGTCCTCGCTTACGCTACGGTTAAGTTCAAAGCTCGCAATCCGGCTGATGAACACGCGGAGCCACCAGAACAGAGCCATGGGAATCCGCTGATCGAAATATCGCTGATTGGTCTATCGGTTCTTTCTCTCGTGATCATCGCCATCCCTACCATCAAAGCGATCGGCTATACTTACGATGTGCCTGAGGAAGAAAGGGAAAACGCTTACGAGGTCACCGCCACGGGTTATCAATGGTGGTTCAAGTTTAACTATCCCAGCGAGCAGATCGACGGCGTCGGCGATCTCGTAACCGCCAATGAATTAGTCATCCCGGCGGGCCGCCCCGTTCGCGTCAATCTCCGCACCCTCGATGTTATTCATTCCTTCTGGGTGCCAAAGCTCGCGGGTAAGGTGGATATGATTCCCAATCGCGGAAACCACCTCTGGATGCAGGCCGATGAGCCCGGTTACTTCTGGGGACAATGCGCCGAGTATTGCGGCGAATCACATGCTGTCATGCGTTTCCGCGTGATCGCTTTGACTGAAGAAGACTTTGCCCATTGGGTCGCTCGGAAAAAAGCTCCGGCTCGCACCGTCGAGATTAATAACGCCGATGCCAACGATTTGCCCAAGGCTCAATTCGCATCATTCAAGCCCAGAGAATACGGCTTCACCGACAAATGGGATGCCGACGCAGAGATCCCACCTCTTGATAATTGGAAACAGCAACAATTCCCCGCCAAAGATGAGAATTCTCATCTGATCGCCAAAGGTCGTAAACTTTTCCAAGAAAAGACCTGTCTCGCATGTCACAAGGTGCGCGGCCATGAAGGCCTCGGTATCACTGGTCCCGATCTAACTCATATTGGCTCCCGCACGACGATCGCCGGGGGGCTTTTGGAAAACAACCCCGATCAAATGGCGCGTTGGCTGTTGCATCCCGAAATCGTAAAACCGGGCAATAAGATGTATACTACCGGCTACGTGCCCAACAACATTACGCTCTCATCCGAAGAGGTGAGCGCACTCGTCGCCTACCTCGAGAGCCTTAAATAATTTATCATGGAAGCTACGGCAAAATCCAACTTCACCGGCCACGACGAACACGTCGCCCCTAAACGGGCTTCAGTTTTCTGGCGGCCCACCTCCAAGACCGGCCTGATGAGCTGGCTCACCACGGTCGATCACAAGCGCATCGGATTCCTTTATGGAGTCTTCGCTCTGTTTTTCTTCATCGTTGGTGGGCTTGAGGCCCTCCTCATTCGCCTGCAACTGGCGGTGCCGAATAACGATCTGTTGTCGGCGCAACAATACAACGAGTTGTTCACCATGCACGGGACGACGATGATCTTTCTGGCGATCATGCCTCTGTCGGCCGCGTTCTTCAATTTCATGATACCGCTGCAGATCGGAGCACGCGACGTGGCCTTCCCTCGCCTCAATTCGTTCTCGCTCTGGACCTTCGTGGCTGGTGCGGCCATCATCAATCTCGGCTGGTTCATGAAAGCCGGTGCGCCCGATGCCGGTTGGTTTGGCTACGCGCCACTCACTTCGAGCACCTACAGTCCAGACCACTCCATTGATATGTGGGTGATGGGGTTGCAGCTACTCGGAGTCGCTTCCATCGCAGCTTCCCTCAACTTCATCGTCACTATCATCAACATGCGCGCACCGGGCATGACGATGATGCGCCTCCCTGTATTCACATGGATGGCATTGTTCACTTCCTTCCTCCTCATCCTCTCCTTCCCTGCGATCACCATCGCGCTGGTCGAATTGATGATGGATCGCCTTTTCGGCACCAACTTTTTTGAAGTCTCCAATGGTGGAATGCCCATCCTCTGGCAGCATCTTTTCTGGATCTTCGGTCATCCCGAAGTTTACATCCTGATTCTTCCCGCCATGGGAGTAATTTCGGAAATTCTACCCACCTTCTCCCGTAAACCTTTGTTTGGATACCCGATCGTGGTATTCTCGGGCGCGATCATTGGATTCATGGGATTCACCGTGTGGAGTCACCACATGTTCACCACCGGGATGGGAACGGTAGCCACGGCTGCTTTTGCTCTGGCCACGATGGCCATCGCCGTGCCGACGGGCGTAAAGATATTCAACTGGATCGGCACCCTCTGGGGCGGGCATCTACAAATGCGCACCCCCATGATGTTTGCCCTGGGCTTCATCTGGATGTTCATGGTCGGTGGTTTCTCTGGTATTATGCACTCCGCAGCACCAGCCGATGCCCAGCAGCAAGACAGTTACTTCGTGGTCGCGCACTTCCATTATGTGCTGATTGGCGGATCGCTCTTCGGGCTACTCGCTGCGATTCATTATTGGTTTCCTCTCATGTTCGGCCGCATCGTCAGTGAGTTCTGGGGTAAACTCTCCTTTTGGATCATCTTCACTGGTTTCAACATCACCTTCTTCCCGATGCACTTTCTTGGGTTGAACGGCATGCCGCGACGCACCTTCACCTACGATAGCAACCTCGGTTGGAACACCCCGAACTTCATCGCCACAATTGGAGCCCTCATTCTCGGTGTGGGCATTGCGATCTATTTCATCACGATCGTTTACACCTACTTTAAAGGACAAAAAATAGGGCGCGATCCATGGGATGCGCGCACTTTGGAATGGTCGCTTCCCTGCCCTCCTCCGGAGTATAATTTCGCCGTCATCCCGAAGGTTCATGCCCGCGATGCCTTCTGGTATGAAAAACAGCACAAAGAAGAGATTGCGAAAGAAAATGCCGCACAAGCCAAGGAAGACAAAGCCCATGGCGGTATCCATATGCCCTTCGCCTCAATCTATCCTCTGGTGGCTAGTATTGGTTTACTCGTTGCCGGCATCGGAATCTCAGCGCTGGATCACAACAAACTCATCGTCTCCATAATCGGCGGCGTGATCATGGTTGCCGGTATCTTCCTCTGGGCCCATGAGGGCAATGAGGGCTACCATATGCACGCCGACAAGGAGGAAAAATCATGAGCAGCCACGCTGACACTATTGATCATCACCACGATCACACCACAACGACGGGCATTCCCAACAAGAAGCTCGTTATGTGGGCGTTTCTTGCATCGGACTGCATGTTCTTCGGCGTTCTGATCGCCACCCATATGATCTATCGGCTCTACCCGCCTCCAGGCGCGCCGGATCCCATGGATATCTTCTCCATCGAGCTCACCTCGTTCTCGACGTTTATCCTCCTCATGTCGTCGCTCATGATGGCGTTGGCGGTAAACGCGATTCAGAAGAACAACCTCAAGAGCATGCGCTTGTCGTTGCTCACCACCGTGTTCTTCGGTGCCATCTTCCTTGGGTGTCAGGTTTATGAGTTTCAGCACTTTGTGTATGCAAAGCACCTCACCCTCACGAACAGCATCTTCGGCAGCACCTTCTATACGCTGACTGGCACCCACGGCACTCACGTGGCGATCGGTGTCTTCTGGCTCATCCTGATGTATGTGCGCTCATTCCAGCCTGCTGCGGGCATTAAAGATAAAGGTTGGTTCTGGCGGGGTTTAATACACATCGCCGCCGTCATCGGTGTGGTCATCTTCTCCATGTTCGCCGTCATCGGTCTCACTCACACGCTCCAAGCAGGAGAAGGCTTCGGCGCATTTCTCAGTCATGACTTCGGATTACTGATCGGCTTGGCTGTTACCACCGCACTGAGCTTCTATCTTGCGCGGCCTCGCGGGCCGGTAGCTTTCGGTGAAGCCAATGCCATCGACGTCGAATCCATGGGCCTTTATTGGCATTTTGTTGATATCGTCTGGATCGTTATTTTCACCGCAGTCTATCTGCTCGAATACCTCTAAGCATCATGAGTCATTCACCTGCTACCGCCGACCACGGCGACGAAGAAAACAAGTTCCAGATCTACATTAAGATCGCCATGCTCTTGGCCGTTATCACCGGCATTGAGATCGTGTTCATCTTCCTGCCCTTTCCCATTTGGCTGATTGTCACGGTGCTCGTCGTGCTTTCGACCGTGAAGTTCATGTATGTGATCTTCTACTTCATGCATTTGAAATGGGATAAACCCTTCTGCACCATCCTGTTTTTTATAGGCATGGTGCTGGCTGGAGGAACGACTTGGGCTTTGCTCCTGATCTTTGGCGCTAAAGATAGCGTGCCGCTTCATTCCGTTTCAACTCTCGCAAACTACTTCGTCGGTTAAACGAGCTACTAAGCCGAGCGACAGCCTCATTATTCACTGGCGGCCCTTCACGGGCCGCCTTTTGTTTGCATCATAATGATTGAATGGAGCCACTGGCATAATGAGCCTTACTTGGTAGGCGGCTTGGTTTTGGTTGGTTGGCTCTATGCCATTCTCGCCGGACCCTTTCGCTCGCGCCTTGCTCCCGACGAACCCTATCCCACTCGTCGCGCCATCAAATTCTACGCGTCGCTGATCATTTTTTATCTAGCGGTAGGTTCACCGCTCGACCAAATCGCGGAGCGGTTTCTGTTTAGCGCGCATATGGCTCAACACTTTTTACTGATGTTTCCGGTGCCCATTCTGTTTCTGCTTGGCCTACCACATTGGATGGTTGATCGAGCTCTCGGTTGGAACGGACTCCGCAACATTGGAGGATTCATCACTCATCCGTTGATTTGTGGAATCACCTTCGTATTCGTGACAAGTGTCTGGCATGCTCCGATCCTCTACGAATGGGCTCTGCATGATAAATTCGTGCACATTGTTGAGCATCTCATGTTCTTCGGCGCTTCACTGCTCTACTGGTGGACCCAACTCAGCCCCTCAAAAGTATTTCCACGTAAAAGCTACGCCACGCAAATGCTGTTTCAGCTCGCGGTCGTTATCGCCCTCACACCGGTATTTGCTTATATCACATTCTCCACTGAAATTCTGTATCCCACATACGAATTCGCGCCGCGGATCATCGCCAGTCTTGATCCAGGAAACGATCAGCTCCTTGCTGGTGTTATCATGAAACTTGGCGGCATGCTCGTGGTCGTGGGTGCGGTGGCAGTGAGTTTCTACCGGTGGCATCAAAGCACCGAGAGTTTAGACCAGGATTAATCGATCTGAGCGGGCCTTTCAGAGCGCTTGCGCCTCAGTTCGTAGCCCAATACCATCACTTGCATGACATGGGAAATCGCTCTGGTTTTTCTGCTGCTAGTGTTGACGCTGGCTAGCTTCATTTGGGAGAAGTTTCCTCCGGATCTCACCGCGCTGACGCTCTTCCTTATTTTGGTGGGCACCCAACTCATCCCCACCGATAAAGCTTTTTCAGTATTTTCAAACCCCGCACCACTCACGATCGGCGCCATGTTTGTTCTGAGTGCCGCCCTCGTCAAATGCGGAGCAGTGGATCGACTCTCGTCGCTAATCGAGCACTCCTCCAAACTACCCTACTGGGTCGTGATCATCATCATGGTCATCATCGTCTCGACGATTTCTGCGTTCATCAACAACACCCCTGTCGTCGTTGTTTTTCTGCCCGTGATTTTAAATCTCGCGCAAAAGATGGGCCGCGCACCTTCCAAGCTGCTGATTCCACTTTCCTATGCGGCAGTTCTTGGGGGCACCTGCACGCTCGTCGGCACCAGCACAAATCTCCTCGTCAACGGCATCATTACGGCCAAAGGATATCAGGCCTTCAGCATGTTCGAATTCGCCTACCTCGGCGTGCCCGCGACAATTCTGGGTGGCATCTATCTGGCAATTTTTGGCAACCGCCTGCTGCCCGTCCGTGAAATGCTCACCTCGATTCTTTCCGATGAAGAGAGACGCGAATACATTACAGAGGCCTTCGTGCCGACCACATCGAGCGTAGTCGCGAAAAGTCTGAAAGAGGCTGGATTCGATTCGAAGCGTGGGGTCCGAGTTCTCGAAATCGTGCGTGATGGCATCGCACTACAACTCGATTATGAGGAAGTTCGCCTTCGTCCTGGAGATCGCCTGATCCTCGCGTGTCGTCCCACCGGTATTGCTCACGCCCGACAGTTGAAAGGGATTAATCTCGTCTCAGACCTCAATATTGATCTGGAACAGATCGCCACCCACGAGGGCTCGCTGGTCGAATCGGTCGTCACTCCCCATTCGGAACTGGTGGGGCATACCGTGCGCGACATCAACT
>ERZ887849.2607-NODE-2607-length-14611-cov-22.350302_pt1 | contig 14611 bp, 14 predicted proteins | sample MGYA00521267_ERZ887849 | MGnify/ENA primary metagenome ERZ887849 (study PRJEB32303, sample SAMEA104408601) | aquatic metagenome | biome: Brackish water; feature: Pelagic; material: water | place: Baltic Sea | collected 2014-06-06T16:11:00 | depth 2,863 m ... | reverse complement strand
CTGAGTCCCGATTAGTTCGCCAGATTTTCTGTCCAGTTTTGGTTGACCACTACAGTTCTCATCACAGCAACGCAGCAATCAGTGTCATTCAGGGAATTGAGAAAAAGAGCCGGAGCGATCTCAGCATGGCACTTCGAGCGGGCCGATTTAATCACTTTCTGATTGATGAACTTGATTGCTGGGGCAGAGAGGCTCAAGCTAAGTTGAAAGGGCTGATTACCTCTGCCCCAATATGGAATGTCTTCTACATCACTACTAACCACAAAGGCAGTATTGATGAAGGGATCATCAGCCGAAGTATCAAGCTTGAGCTGAATGGCAAGGATAAGAAATTCTACCTACGGGCAGTTAAAAGGCACTTTCCTCACATAGCAAGCCATAGCGATGAAAAGTTATGCGAGATTATAGATGCCTGCGGTTGTGACTGGCGGCAAGTGGAGGACATGATGAACAGGATTTAGCACACCTTCCTATCTGCTGTGTTATTACTTAAACCGGGCACTTATTGTCCAGCAAGAGATCATCTTCAACTAGCTTGTACATATGGGCAGTTTATTCTGCCCCTTTTTTTTATTCATTTACGCCAAAGCCCTTTTCTCAAGCTCACCTAACACCACATCTGCCAACCCACTCATAAACCAGTGCCTTTCCGTATAGCGGGTCACTTTCAGAAGCTATTTAACAGCCCCACTTCCCATAATTACTCTATACACCAATAACAAGTACTAACAACCTTTCCATAGCTTAGAAGCTGTCTAGTGCTGTCTGATTAGATGCTTATGCGGAATGTCCGTTTGAACGGACACTGTTGGATGGATAGTGGCTTCGAATTAGTTAACCTTAATGGCAGCTTCCGGCCAACAGCGGACGTTAGCGTTACTGAATCTTTACACTGACTCTATTCATCCTGCTCTATTCTCATAACTACCTACGCACTGGCTCAGCTAGAGAGTCGAAAGCATAGCTGGCTTCGATGCGGCGCGATAATTCGGCGATCAGTTGTCCCCCCATAAAACCATTGGTCATAATGGCATAGCCATAACCATTGACCTTGTGTGCTGTTAACTGAGCCTGGAACCCCCAGTTTGATCCCCCGTGGTCAAAATACCAACCTTCACCGCGTTTTGAGAGAGAAAACCCTACCGCAAACGGACCGACTCCTACCGGGCTTAACATCTCACTTGTCGAGGCCTGAGTCAGCACTTTATTAGAATGATTCTGATAAGAGAGTTGCACCTCAATGGCGAACTTTGCGAGATCTGTCGAAGTCGTCCACAGACCCGCCGCTGCTAGTTCCGGATAGACGTGCCATTTTGGTCCCATCGTTGCCCCTGAAATACCATGGGCACGTGCTGCATTGCGATCTCGATCAACTGGTAGTGGCTGCTGAAAGGTACTCGAGGACATTCCGATTGGCTCCAACACCATGTCTTGTAGCAGTTCAGCATAAGGCTTGTCATAGGTGTCCAGGAGCAGTTGCTGCAATATCGTCACGCCACCGCCAGAATAATGGTAAGCGGTCATCGGTGGCCGGGCCATGCGAACCACGCCGACATTGGATTGTTCTGCACCATCGAAAATTTGCGGCAAGCTTGGCAGTGCTATCTGCGGCTCGTATCCCGGGAACCCTAAGCCATCACCCAGGCCTGATGTGTGACTAGCAAGCATGCGTGGCGTGACGAATGCTGATTCTGTGTGCTCTGACTCAGGGATTTGCCACGAAGACAATAAATTGTTTACATCCTCATCGATGGAGAACCTGCCTTCTTCGGCAGCTTTTAGTAACGCCATAGCGTTCACCGGCTTGCTGATAGAAGCGGCTTGAAACAGGGTTTCCGTATTCACCGCTGCCCCACTCTCAACGTCGGCTATGCCATAGCCTTTAGCCCAATGAATGTCAAAATCGCGAATCACGGCAATACTTACACCCGGCACATTAAAGCGCTCGAGTAGTTCATCAATGGAAAGTTCGGACACGTCAATATCTGGGTCAGCCAGGCCTTGCTCAATGCGCGTCTGGTAGTCTTGCCCGTTGGCAGCGACACTGAATAAGCTGATGGTGAGAAAGGTTAGTGATGCTAGTCTGTATTTCTTCATCTATATGTCACTCCAAGTTAGTTTCCGGCCAGTGTCCTGAAGTAGGCTAGAACTCATCCATTCTGATGTATGCCGCCGCTCATGCATGCAAAACTAGGGCAGACCATGTTTAAACCGTCCGCTTACGGCCAAGAGCGGACGTTAGAAGACTACTGTATTTTTACTCTGACCCCATTTATTGTTCTACTTGAGAAGCTCCGTCCAATTATCGACAAGGATCAACTCGGTATCTTCAACGGCTTCCAATTTTATAGCCACGAATCGTTGATCGTCGGGGCTGACAGCATAGGCCTGGTGTAGGCTACTGCTGCGGTAGTCTGACATGGAAAATAGAACATCTTGGCTATCCCACGCAAAGGTATCGCTGTCGCTTAACTGAACAGCAACAAGCTCATCTGCACCATTGCGATAGAAGAGCTCTTTGCCGCTATGGGCCCAAAGCGGTTCTGTGCCGCCATCGCTCGATACTTGCCAACGACCGGCATCCGAATTTGGGAAGGGGCTGACAAAGACTTCGTCCCTTCCCGACTCTCTGGAGACATAGGAGAGCCATCGGCCGTCTGGTGATACTGCAATGGAATGGTAGTAATACTCACTAACCAGCAGGGGGATAGGCTCGTCGCTTACGCTGGTATCCAATGCATAGATGTCCCCGCTATACTGCGTGGAGCCGAAGGGTCGCTGACGAAAAACCATCCAACGTCCATCGGGCGAGTAGACAGTTTGTAAAACAAGCGATCCCGGTCGCGCCAATAGCAATTCTGCGGCGCCACTGCCATCTGCTTTCTTACTCCAACGATCCAAATTCAAGCCGAACGTTCCAGTAGCCGCTTGATCTGCATATTTAGGCCCTCTGTGTGGTGTGGAATGACCTGTATTATAACCCCGCGTGTCAAGCGGACTCAGACCCCACCCCTAAAACCTCAAAATGACCATACCCAGACCCCACCCCCGGGGGACCCCCACTTGCACAGAAAGGGACTCCTCAGCGCCCTTACATACTATTCCAGACGAACGATGGCCTATTCTGGGCTTTTGACACCTGCCGCTAGTTGTCCCAATAACTGCGTAGTCGCTCCTTAGCAATCCCGGCCTCAGCCCTCTAAATAAAACACTTAGGAACAAATTTTACTGCACCGCCTCAGGGTTCCAATTCAGAATCAGCGTGATCGGCGTCGTCGAACCCTCACCCACCAGGGTATTGATCTAGTTTTTGCAGCCACCATTACTTCTAAATTCACCAATCACAAAGTTCAGCAAGAAATCCAGTACTCAGGAGCTTTATTGATCCTGGTGCTGGCGATAGTTCTAATACTTTGGTAATTGGGCTTAGGTCTGCCGGATCAGTTAGAAAAGTCCCTTTGTTGCATTAATGCTATGTAGCATTTATACTACATCTATGAGTAGAAATTCCGAAGAGCCGGTATTCAACCAAATCGAGCAGATTCGCACTGCCCAAGGGTTGAGTAGGCAAGAGCTAGCTGATCTGGTTGGAGTCCACTACCAAACCATTGGCTACCTAGAGCGCGGGGAATACAGCCCTTCGCTAGTCCTAGCTCTACGAATAGCAAAGGCCCTGAAAAGAGAAGTTGCAGAGCTGTTTTCACTAACCGAACAGAAAAAAGGAAAGAAATAATGTCCAAGAAGAACAAGATCTACTGGCTTGAAGGTGTGACTGAAAAAGGTACCCGGGCATTGCTAACAGATGAGAACTCGAACTTTAAGTGGCTGAGATCTCAACGAAACCGACGGGTGCTTGTCGTAATCAACATGCTAGGACTTGCATTGATAGCACTCGGTAGCTACTACCCGACGCTAAAGGCCGGCCTGAACCTCACTACGGAAAGTGAGATCGCAATACTGGTTGCCTTTGCTTTATTGGTTGTGATTATGGTCTTAGGCGGATACACGCTGTTGAGAGTCGCGGTTAGAGGAATCGCTGACGCACCAGATGAGCTATTAGACGAGAGGCAGATTCAGGTTCGCAACACATCCTTTAGGTATGCCTATTTTTTGATGAGCTATCTTGTTCTAGCTCTTCTTCTCTTGATGTTCTTTGGTCCCGATTTACAGCTTTTCGGATCTGAAGGAAATGACGGAAGTTACCTGATGATTGCAACCTTGATTGCATGCGCTGCAGCACCTTCGATGATTCTCGCCTGGCGCGAAAGGGATATCTAAGGTGAACCTGGAACAACTAGGACTCTTTGGAGTATTTCTAGGCGGAGCAATCCCCTGGCTGTGTGTGGCGTCAGCCTATCTGGCACCAAATGACCTGATTCACTAAGAGATACATCTGCTACATGTAAACTGATGTAGAGGAGTATCACCATGAGCATGTCAAACACCGAAAAGACGGTCAAGGATATCCGTCGCAACACCCGCCGCAAGTTCTCCACCGAGGAGAAGATTCGTATCGTCCTGGATGGTCTCAGGGGAGAGAGTTCAGTCGCGGAGCTTTGTCGCCGTGAGGGCATCGTTGAGGAGTATTGCATGTCTGATACGCGCCTTGTTACCTGCCCCCATTGCCACCGCAGCAACCGCGTGCCGTCAGCTCGACTAACCGGCGAAGGCAACTGCGGTGCCTGTAAGAAACTACTGTTTGCAGGCAAGCCAGTGCAACTCACCGCTGCAAATTTCAGCAAGCATTCAAATTCAGATTTACCCCTTGTGGTAGATTTCTGGGCTTCTTGGTGTGGCCCCTGTCGGCAGTTCGCCCCGGTGTTCGAGGCCGCTGCGAAGGAACTAGAACCCAATGTGCGTTTGGGTAAACTGGATACGGAGCAGGAACAAGCCTTGGCACAACGGTTTGGTATTCGCAGTATCCCCACCCTAATGATTTTCCATAAAGGCAAAGAGATTAATCGCATTTCGGGAGCATTACCTGCGGGTCAATTCAAACAGTGGGTTGCCGCTAATATCTAATAGCGTAAATAGGCAGCGGTAGACCACGGTTTTGTCCCTAATTTATTGCGACCACTGCTAGTGCATTTTGTTGTGATTAAAATAAAAGCGCTGAGCCAGTAGTCAGCGCATTCAATTGCTCTAGAGTTCCTCCGGCTACAACATCAGCATAATTGCCTGCTCAATTTATGCCATCTGCAGATCGTGATTTTTATGCATGGCGCCAGCGCTTCGTCTCATACTAAGGCGGCACACTCCAGGTATGACCAACAGGGTTAACACGGTTGATGCCAGCAACCCCGAGATGATGGCCCAAGCCATGGGAGGCCACAGAGTGGATGACGAAAAAGCGAGCGGCAGCAGGCCTGTGACTGTTGTCGCGGTGGTGAGCAGAATAGGGCGAGTACGCCGAATTACGGCTTCATCAACAGCATCATCCAGCGACATACCTGCCAGCAGCTGTTGATCCATTCTATCTACTAAAACGATAGCATTGTTTACCACAATACCTACCAACGCGATGATGCCAAGCAGCGGCTGAAAACCAAACGGTGAATCGGTCAACACCAGGCCGGGGAAAATTCCAGCGGCGGCTAAGGGCACTGAAATCAGAATGATGCCTACTCGCTTAAACGAATTGAATTGCAGCAATAAGAAGAACAGCAACAGCAGAATGCCGATGGGGGCAGTAGCAAGAATCGCGTTGTTGGCATCACCCGAGCTCTCCTGATCTCCCCCTGTCTCGAGACGGGTTCCTGCGGGCAGTGGCTCTTGGGCTAAGAGGGCATTAAGGCCTGCTAAAATTTGGCTGTAACTGTAGCCCTCCGCGAGACCGCCAGTGACTGTGAGCACTCGCACTCCGTTGCGATGTTTAATACTCGCCACCTGCCAATCCGCTTGCGTTTGCGCTATTTGAGTTAACGGAATAGCCTCTCCGTTGGCATTGTAAATATAACTAGAGAGTAGGCTGGCCACCTCTAGCTGTGTCCCTTCCCTCGAGCGCAAGACAATGGGTAGCGGATCTAGTTCTTGCCGATATTGTTCAACCGGGACACCGAAGCTGCGGGAAAAAAGGGTGTTAGCCACGTCAGCTCGGCTTAATCCAGCGCGTTGTGCGCTGGCATCATCCACATTAAGCCGCAATACCGGTACTCCAGTATCAATGTCATGGCGAACATCGACGGCTCCTGGCACCGACTTCAATAGGCGGAATAATTGCTCAGTGGCGGCTAAGCGGATCTTATCATCGCTGTGATACAGGCGAATTTCTATTGGTGCTACTCGAGGCGGGCCCTGTGCTAACGTGCCCGCAACAATTTCATATTCTGGATGATTGTTGGCGCTATAGGCCCTTACCCAGTCAATAATTGGCCCAGATTCATCCAGTGATGTGGTGTTAACAACTAACCGAGCTCGATTGGGTGATTGAGTCGCGTTGGGTAAGTTGTAATAAAAACCGGGGCCGGTAAACCCAACGAATCGATGAATACTTAACACGCCTGGGCGCTGGCGTAACTGTTGTTCAAGGTCTTGCGACAGCTGATTGGTCCGGCTAATGTCATTGCCTTCAGGTAAGAACATTTCAATCACTACTTGAGGGCGGTCTGCATTGGGGAAAAACTGAAAATTCAAAAATGGAAATAACGCCATGCTTGCGCCGGCAAGTGCCACCCCAGCGATGACCATGGCGCGAGGAAAGCGCCGCGAAAGTTTAGCCAAGCTCGTGGCTAAATTTTCGATGGCGGCGCTTCTTTTAATTTGCGCTGGCTTGAGAAACCAAGCAGACAACAAGGGTGCCAGCGTTACGGCAAGGATGAAACTAACGGTTAGGGTTAGCATAATCATAACCGGTATGCCGCGCGTAAAATCGGCAGTGCCGCCCTTTGACAACAGTAGCGGCATAAATGCCGCCAGCGTGGTACCAGTTGAGGCGCCTAAGGGGCCAGCCAATTCTTTGATAGCATTGCCCATGGCCTGTTGGCGAGTTTCACCGTCGTTTAGGCGGTATTGAATGTTTTCGACAATAACAATAGCGTTGTCTATCAATATCCCTAACGAGATCACCACGCCGATAACAGCTATTTGATGCAGCACCCCGCCACCAAAATCGTAAATACCTAAACTAATTAAACTCACCACGGGCAACATGCCGGCGACCAACACACCCATCCGCCAACCCATACCAACAAATAAAATCGCGGTGATAATTAACATGCTTAGTAAAAGGCTAGCTTGTAAACCGTCCAAGCGTTCCTTAACCTGATCTGGCTGGAAAAACAGCTCTCTAATTTCTAAGGGCGCATAGGCTGCTTGAAGCTGCTCGATACGCTTTCGCACGCTTACCCCAAATGCAATAGCATCGACCTGATTTTTAATGGTGTAAAGGTTCAGAGCAACAACCTGTTCGCCATCTTGCCAAGTGCTGGGCTCCGCTGGCTCAACCGCCGAGCGCCATACATCCGCGATGGCGGCGAGGGGCACACTGCCACCGTCGGGCAAAGGTATTTGGGTTTCGCGAATGGAATCAATGTTCACAAATTCATTGTTGGAAAGCAGGTTCAGGCGGCGGTCGTCTACAACTAAAAACCCTCCGGGCGAGACCTGATTACGCTGCCCTATCAATGTTGCCAGCTGGTTTGGGGTGACCCCTAACCTTACTAACTCGGCATCCCGCAGGGCTATATTTATTTGTTCACGGCTGTCGCCTTCAATTTCGATCCTAGACAGGCCGGGTAAATCCATTAAGTCGCGTTTAAGCTGTTCGGCGGCCAACGATAAAGTGACCACCGAGGCGTCTGCTGCCAGCGCGAGCACCACGGCGGGTAACCCAGACAGACGATCGTCAAGGGTTATCTCTGTGATGCCAGCAGGGAACTCGGTTTGTGCTCGGTCCATCGCAATTCGAACCCTATCCCAGCCGATATCAGTGTCGTACATAGTATCCAGCAGCGCAACAGACACCAAAGCCACGCCTGTGCGAGCCGTTGCTGTGTAGTCTTGTACTTCTTCTACTTGGGAGATTTCATCTTGCAGTGGTTCCAGTACAAGCCGTTCCATAACCTCAGCCGTAGCGCCTGGGTAAAGCACCGTAATCAAGCCGTTTCTGTCAGGAAACACAGGATCTTCTTGCCGAGACATGCTGCCAAAAGATGCCACTCCTGCTAGGGCCAACATAGCTACTATTAACAATATAAGTCGGGGCCGAGCTACCAATGCGACTATTGCGTTTCCAAAATTCATTGCAGCAGCTCCACCTTGTCGCCATCGGCTAAGCGAGTAATGCCTGCGTAGACAACCTGATCATCAACAGTCAAACTGCCCGCAGCCAGGATCACCTGATCACCGTTAATTTGATTCACCTTTACATCAACTCGCTGCACCCGATCATTGTGTAGTTTAAAAACGGTTAAGCCTTGTGCCGAGCGCATAACCGCATTGAGGGGTATGCTAAGATCTTTGGATTGCGGCTGACTTACGCCTACTTGCAAGGCTTCGCCGCTGCGCAATCCGGCTTCCGACAATGCGACGATCAACGGATACAGCGCGCTATTGCCTGAGCTAGATTCACCGATTTCAGAAATTGAACCAGAAAACTTTTCTCCAGATAGGCTGTGCCAGAGGGGCACGGTTTGCCCCGTGACTAAACTTGCTAACAAATGCGGGGGCACTCGAACCTCCACTTCCAACCCGTCCTCTGCAGCCATGCGAATCGCCGGTTGGCCCGGTTGTGCGAACTCCCCTGGCTCTAGCAACACCGCCTCAATGCGGCCATTAAATGGCGCGCGCAGCTCGCTTTCTTGCTGCAGTTGTTGGTTTTGCGACAACAAGGCCCGCGCGTTGTCGATGGCAGAGAGAGTGCTTTGTAGCTTGGTGCGTTGGGTTTCTAACTCTTGAATCGACAGCAAGTCGCGCTCATAAATTTGTTGTAGCCTACTCAAATCGCGGCGGTCTTGTTCGGCATCGGATTGCAGTTGCTCGAGCCTGGCTTGGGCTGCATTAGCTGCAGGTTGCAGTTGAGGGTTGTAAAGCCGCGCGACGATATCGCCTTTGCTCACCCGCTGACCGATCTCGGCTAGCCGCACTTCGATTGTGCCGCCCACTTGAAAGCTAAGGTTGGCCCTTTGTCGTGGCCGCGATACGCCAGCAAAACGCAGAACTTGCTCGCTGCCCTGTAGTTTTACCCGTGCCACCCGCACAGGCACCGCCGAATCGCTTGGGCTTAGCTCTGCTTGCGCAGCTGCTATGCCCGCATTGTCGCTACAGCGAACTAACACCATTAATATCAGCAAGCTGATGAAAATTCGCGGATAATACGCACGGTAGTTTTGGTTAAACTGGCGTCTGGCTGTTACGACGTGGTGGAACATAGCAGGTTCCTCGCTAGCTCATAGTTGGAAAGACTGAAAAAACAGAGCGATTGACAGTTTGTCATACTTTGACATATTGTCAATAACAGTAGATTGAACGTGAAAATCGAGAGAATGGATCAATGGCACTAAATGCGCGCAGAGAAAAAGAAAAGCAACAAAGGGCTGAGGACATAGTTGCTGCGGCGGAAAAGGTGTTCTTCGAAAAAGGTTTCGCCAATAGCTCAATGGATGAAATAGCCACCGAGGCCCAGCTGAGCCGCGCGCTTTTATATGTCTATTTCAAAGACAAGGCGGCGATTATGCGCGCCGTGATGCTCAATGCGTTGCTCGCCCTAGAGAAGACTTTTCAAGAGGCATTGCAGGCAGGTGATACCGGTTTGGCCCAAATTTCAGGCATCGGCAGGGCCTATTATCAGTATTCAATTGACCATTCGGATTATTTTGACGTGAAGACCGAACTTAATACCTTTCCCTTTGCGGAGGAAGATACTGAAGTGGCCGCTAACATGTCGGCCTGCCGTCTTCGCATCACTGAGCTTATGATCACCGCGCTGGAAAACGGCATTAAAGACGGCAGTTTAAGCAGCAAGCGTATTCCCAATACATCGCTAACTGCCCACATGCTTCAAGGCGCCCTGCACGGTGTAATTATGTCAACTCGAGAGCAGCGGGAAGAAGGCTTTGCCTATCCGGATGGCGAGGCCTTAGTGCACTACAGTATCGACATGATGTCCGAGGCAATGAGAGGGTAGTAGCACTGCAGGCCTTGCTTCGTGGCCGGTTTAAAGGGTGTAGGTGCCCTTGATCCTGTTAAGCTATGAAACGATTAAATTAGCAGTGTCCCCATCTAGTTCCGCTTTTTGAACATAACAGTGGGCTTGAAGCTCATCACCAGTTCGTCTTTCTGGTTTAGCACTTCGTTGAGCATAAACACAATGCCCATTTCAGGCCGCGACTTGGATTCTTTTTTGCCGGCAACGGTGCTTTTCATGCGCAAGGTATCGCCTGGGAATACCGGCTTTATCCAACGCAGTTCATCAATGCCCGGCGAGCCCAAGCCCGCTGAGTCTGCTGGCATATTGTCCACCGTCATGCGCATGGCTATGGCACCGGTGTGCCAGCCGCTGGCGCACAGGCCGCCAAAGATCATTGCCTTGCCCGCTTCATCAGACAAATGAAACGGCTGCGGATCATACTTTGACGCAAACTCGATTATCTCCTCTTCGGAGACAAAGTAGCTGCCGTATTCCTGAGAGTAGCCTACTGAGTAATCTATATCGACTACTCGTTCTCAATGTTTATTCTCTAAGGAAATATCCAATACGATCACCGGTGTAGGTAGAAATGGACCCCATAAATTGGACAGTGCGATAAGTGCCCCTCGGGGTTATGCCGCCATCTTGGCGACGTGGTGTTAATAGTAGACATTGTCTGGTGTCTGCCGGTCAAGTGATTGAAGTCGTCTTTCAGTGTTGTAGAACTCAAAATATCGCCCTAGCGAAGCGCGTGCTGTAAGGATGTTTTCGTAGGCGCTCAGGTACACTTCCTCATACTTCACACTGCGCCACAAGCGCTCAATAAAAACACAGTAACCCCGTGCGTCAAGCGGACTCAGACCCCACCACCTAAAATTGTCCCACCCTTGGGAATCTGGCAACGTGGATTGGATTGGCTTAATGATGGCTAAAATGGTCTTCAAGATCGAGGATGGGAAGGCGAAAGAAGTAAGGCGGAAAATAATATTAATGTGGGAATAGATGTGGGAACTTATAATAAATAAATATAAGCTATTGATATTATTAGTGTATTAAGTCCACTTTGAGACCCGCATTGGCGAGACGATTGGTAGCCATGCCTCCGCCCGCGCCCGAGCCCACTATAATGACGTCGTATTCTACTTGCGCCATAAACTGTTATCTCACGCGCTCAGGCGATACCAAAACCTGGCCGGTAATCTTTGTCGAGGTGGGCGTTTGCTCCCTCATCATTGGTAAAGCGCATGGTCGCGCCGTCATATTCCAGCACCTTGTGTTCACTGGCCCGCATTGTGGCGATATTGCCTAACAACATGGTCTCGGTGAGTCGACCGGAGTAGTCAAAACCGGAAGTCGTGCGCTTGCTGCGATCCTTGATCGCATCAATCCATTCCTGATAGATGCCTGGGGAGCGCGCCAATGTTTTGGCCGGGGCAGGAGTCGCGAGATGAACAGATTCCGGTATCAGTTGCGGGTTGCGACCGTAAACCCCGTGCATCAATGTTTTCTTGTCGCCGACAATCAAGACACCGCCATCGTTGTCACCCATCTGGCGCCCGTTCTCCAAACCAGCCGGGCGCTCTGGCAACAGACCACCGTCGTACCAGGTCATTTTTACGGGAGGTCGGCCATTTTTGGCGGGGAATTCAAAATGAATCTTGGAAGCGATCGGAAAGGTTTCCATATCGCGACCGAAGCGGGATGAACTGGCGGACACTTTAGTCGGCAGGTCAAGGTCCAGCGCCCAATAGGGATGGTCAATAATATGCGCACCCATGTCGCCCACCACGCCGGTGCCGAAATCCAGCCAACCGCGCCAATTGAACGGATGGTAGGCACGTTCGACATAGGGTCGATGTCGCGCAGCGCCGAGCCATAGATCCCAGCCCACAGTGTCAGGAACCAGCATTTCTCCGTCAGGCCTCCCGATACCCTGGGGCCAAACGGGACGATTGGTCCAGCAATGCACTTCACGAATTGGACCCATTTCGCCAGAAGCCACCCATTCATTGATCAGGCGGGCACCTTCTTCGGCATGGCCCTGGTTGCCCATCTGCGTGACAACGTTGTTGCGCTGAGCTGCGCTGGCAAGAACGCGGCATTCATTCACCGTGTGGCATAGTGGTTTTTGTACAAACACGTGTTTGCCCATGTTCATGGCGTGCATCGCAATGGGCGCATGCATATGATCCGGGGTGCTGATCAAGACCGCATCAATCTCCGGCTCGTTATCCAGCATCTCGCGGTAATCGCGATAAACTTTGGCTTTCTCGCGAAATCCAGCTGCAAATTCCTGCTGCAAGGTTTCCGCGAGACGCCCATCATCAATGTCACAAATAGCATAGATATTTTCGTGCGCTACGTTTTCAATATCTGAGCGCCCCTTGCCGCCCGCACCAACGGCGGCGATATTCAGGCGATCGCTGGGAGCAAGGTAATTCTCTCCCCCAAGTACAGCGCGGGGTACGATCATGAAGACTGAGGCAGCTCCGGATTTTTTGAGAAATCCGCGACGGGAATCAGAGGTCAGTTGATCAGGACGGTTTGATTTTTTATTCATGCAGGGCATCCCCTATTTTATCGCCAGAGATTTCCAGCATATAAGCTATGGGTACGGGAGTCTATTGAGAAAACAAAGCGACAGTGAATTCAATAGTAGTCGCTCCTGTTCACCATCGGTCCAGTAGGCCAGCCCACGAGTCATGAAGCCATGCACAGCGGGTCGGCCATCCACATACAACACTGGGTCATAGCTCCAGAGGGTTTCACCGGAGCAGCGCAGGAAGGAGGAAAACCTTATGGCTTGTTCAGCTCACTAACTGAAAGCTATACTGCAAATGTCTCCTTTAGTTTTTGAGGCGAGTAGTCCCAAATCATCTGACGACATACAGTTTTTCTGACTACCGCCATATCAGTTAAGGCGTCCGGCGGCGGATCAATCGTCAATATGTCATCGACCGCTGCACTGGTAGGCATTCCCGCCTATCTGGCTTACTCAGCGGCTAAAGGCGGCATTCGTGCTATGACAAAGTCCATTGCCATCCATTGCAAGCAACAGAAGCTGGGCATTCGCTGCAACTCCGTACATCCTGGCAGCATTAGCACACCGATGGTCCATCATGCGCTCAAGACCCTGGTAGGCGTCGATCTACCGGCACAAAAGAATCCAGAACAACAACGACTGGCTATGGGTATCGGCGAGCCGAATGATGTCGCCCATATGATCGTTTACCTGCTGTCCGACGAGTCGAAACACATTAATGGCAGCGAAATGGTCATCGATAATGGCGATACCGTCGTCTGATCCTACTTATATATCGTCCTTTAAAGGCAGGAGTCTGTCATGAACATCGAAGGTATGGTGCACGTTAATATCAATTGCAGCGACTACGCGGCGTCTAAAAAATTTTATGAAATGCTTGGTTTTGAGGAAGTCTGGCGAGTACCAGAAACCAATACAGCGGAGGTCGCAGCTGCTGTCGGCATGCCCCCCTATTCAGTCAACGGCGCCCTGCTCGCCCTGAAAGGTTCAGAGCCGGCACTGGTGATTGACCTGTTGGAATGGCGTGAACCTCGCGACCCAGGGGCACCCTACCCCCATTTGTATCATCTTGGCATCAGCCGACTGGCGCTGCGCAGCTCAGATCTGGATGCAGACTACATTTTTTTAAAGAATCAAGGCGTGGAGATTCTTTCGACTCCAGCGACAGTCGCCATTGATGCCAATCATGGCAGTCGATTCTTCTGCTTTAAGGATCCTGACGGTACCTTTCTGGAACTGGTGCAGCGCTATTAAACGGCTTCGACCATTAGCTTGATAACAGTTGTTCACCAACGGTTGAGAAGATAGAAATATCCATATTTTTTAAATCGATGGCATCACTCACATTCATCCAGGTAGCGGCTCGAAGATGCTCAAGGGTCCCTGCCACATCTTCGCTGTCTATTTCATACACTGCCATATAGCCAAAAGCCTGATCTGGATACAATTGAACCTCGTTCAGACGATAGCGTTGCGCTGACAGGAACCCGTCAATTTTCAAGACTTCCTGCAGATGCACCTGGTTATACCAGTCATTAAATTCCTGCTCTCGACCGGCCACGGCATTGTTTCGAACGACATATAAGGTTTTCATCTCTGCATCCTTATCAAGTAGCTTGACCTCTAAAACCTGAGCCCGTTGGTTTGCACTCGCGAGCAGTTATGGACCCTTTAAGTTCAACACTTTCGCTCAGACTTCAAATAGGCCACCAGATTCCAGATGTCGCCATCTCCGTCAGGCAGCTTGCCAGCGAAACCAATCATACGTGTACCGTCGACACCACGAGAAATGGTATCGAAGACTTCCTGGTCACTGCCGCCGTGGAGCCAGTTACAGTCCGTCAGATTCGGTGCATCACTCGCTCCCCCATTATGGCAATAGCCTCCAAAGGCAAGCGCTCGCGCTGGCACTGGCACGGTCTGTCAGCAGCAAGACGCGACCC
>ERZ887849.2602-NODE-2602-length-14636-cov-10.121597_pt1 | contig 14636 bp, 9 predicted proteins | sample MGYA00521267_ERZ887849 | MGnify/ENA primary metagenome ERZ887849 (study PRJEB32303, sample SAMEA104408601) | aquatic metagenome | biome: Brackish water; feature: Pelagic; material: water | place: Baltic Sea | collected 2014-06-06T16:11:00 | depth 2,863 m ... | reverse complement strand
TGTCCAAAATTATTGAAAATGGGAATTTGAGTGATTTGACAGAAAATTTGAAAACCTACTCTGAAAATGCAGGGGAAGTAGCAAGTACTGCAATTGAAACAGCTGGTGATTTAGCATCATACGGCGCAAGTGATACAAGCGATAAAGCAGATGCAGTAAGTAAAATTGCGGATGGAGTTAGCGCAGCTTCAGATAAAGTAGGAGATGTAGCAAGTGGGGTCAGTGTAGCTTCAGATAAAGTAGGGGAGTCTGCTGAAAATATAGGAAAAGCTGCAGACCAAGTAAGTGAGTTTGCAGACACAGTAAGTAATGTTGCAAGTGGTGTAAGTGATGTGGCAGATAAAGCAGCAAATTCTTTAGAAAATGTTGATGAAATAGCAGGAAAAGCAGTTGATGTAGCAAAAGGTGCAATTGAAGTAGTGAAAGAATTAGATGGGTCAGTTATTATCAGTAGTATTACACAAGTCGTGAGTTTTGTTGGTGATAATGACGAAACCATTGAACAAATTGGTAATTCAGCCGCTCAAGCTTTGATATCAAGTGGCATTGGGCTTCCACTTGGGATTGCATTACTTGCCACAGTTGCGCTTTTAACCGTTTACACAAACAATAAAATGATGAAAGAATTGATTGAGAAAACCATTGTGATTTTATATTATTTCCAAATGATTTATAATTATGTATTAAGTAATCTTAGTATATTTATCACCACCGTAGCCAATTCAGACATTGAAAATAAAAACGATTTATTGAAAAACATGAACAAATACAAATTTAATAACGTGATTATTTCAGAAATCGAAAATACATTGAGTGAAATCCAAGCGATTTTGAATCAAATTGTTCCACAAGATAGTAAGAGCTCTTTTGCATTTAAACGACTTGGACAATTAAAACGAACATTAATGCGAGGTTTTCAACGTAAATATTATACAGAACGACTTGTGCGTAATTTAACGTTTTTGAATTCATATATGACTATTTTTTTAAATCAATATGATGTTGTACGTGCAAATTGTGAAAGAGTTATTGTCCGTTATGCAAACTCGTCCGAAAACAAAGAAAGTCATATTTATTATCAAATATATGATATGGTTGAAGAAACACCCGCATATAGACGATTCATCAAAGACAGTGAAGATTCAACCGTCGCAGATATACAAAAATTATATGCAGATACAACAAAAACAGATAAAAATATCCAAGATTTAAAGGAAATCACTGGTGCAGAAGCAAAGAATGACAAATTAGTACAAGAAAAACAAACGATGTTAGAACAAGTATCACAACAAAATGAAAAGACAGCATCAGAAGTAACGAAAGGTGGAACACGAAGAAAACGTGGCAATAAAGGGAAGGGAAATAAAGGGAAAAAAGCAAATCGAAAAACGAAAAAATTATCATATGATGATTTGTATTATTATTGATTGTGATACATAAAATCTTGTACAATATATTCATAAAAACTGAATTTATTGTAATATTATTGTTGCTTGTGTTTTACTTTATTCCATATACTGGAAGCACGCTTAAAATCAGAAGCCAAGTTCATATATCCCATTGCATCCAAAAACAATTTGGTTGGGTTATATTGTTCCAGTACACCCATTTCAGATGCTGCATAATCAAATGGGTATTTATGATGCCAATTATGCCATCCTTCGCCAATCGCAACGACAGAAACAAACAGATTTTCTGTCGCATGTATCGATTTATCATATGGTCTGTTCCCGTATAAATGTGCAAGTGAATTGACACACCAAGTAAAATGTAATACGCTTGTATAACGTAAAGCACCTGCTACATAAAACCCGTGCCAAAATGTATCTCCCCAATAAGTGACCACAATTCCAGGCATAATATAACACATACCGAGTGAAAGCCATGGGTCTAATTGCTTTTGAAACATCACCACTGAATCATTTTCTAAATCATCAAATAATAATCGTTTGCCGCTTTTGATTACATCGGGATGCTTTTTTTCTAATAACCATCCAATATGCGAAAACCATAATCCACGCTTCGCATTGTGTGGGTCTGCATGGGTTTCTGCGTGTTTATGATGTACACGATGGTCACGTGCCCAATGGTATATTGAACCTTGATTGGCAATACTATTACATATCATCAAAACACTACGTAATGGAAACGTTGCTTTATAAGAACGATGTGCCCATAAACGATGTGCGCCCGCAGTAATGCCTAATCCACTGATTGGCCAAAGCATCAATGCGAATAATAGTGTTTCCCATGTACAATTAGATAATAATATACTCCCATACGCAGCCGAAGTATGTACAAATAATAAATAAATTATCATGGGTATGTTCCATTCTGTTTGCATGAATGAATCTATAAATTTATGTATGATAATATTATCCTAACTTTTTTTCTAATGATTCAAATACATTTGGGTCATATACAAACTTCCCTGTCGGTTTATAATTGCCAATCGGTATAAATTGTTTTACGTCTTTTTTCGTGGATTGTGGTTGCTGATTGTCAACTTGGCGATGGTTCAATAATCCGGCATTGATATCAATTTCTTTCGAATCATCATTATTGATTTCATCGTCGTTGTCTTTTCTGGGGTCTGTTATAATCCCTTTTTCATCCATTAATTTCCCGGTTTTCTTTTTGAATTCCGTACGTATATACGACGGAACATAATTTGCCCAGGATACAAAAATGGTATTGGGATGCATATATTTTACATGAAATCCATTGTTTTGTAATTTCATGACAATATACGCAATGCAATCTCCTTTATCATAAATGGGTTCCCCAAAGATATATTCAGGTACTTGAAACCATATATGTTGGTCTAATCTCTTGTTTCGAGCAGTTAATTGAATTCGTTTTTGACAACGTGCCAATATTTTGTTGAAAATAGACAATTGTTTCAAATCACGATGTTGTTTACGTTCAAATAGTTCATCTATATTGACTTTTGCATTTGCTTCTTCATCGTCATTGTATAGAAAAACTGACATATTTGTAAGTCAATGTATATAATATGTAAAATAAGTATATACATTTTTCTCCTAAAATAACAATCATACTACAACGTAGTTATGAAACTTATTGATGTACCGAATATTAAACATTTAGTGATAGCTGGTGGGGGACATATTGGGGTTTCCTATTACGGTGCAATTAAAACCCTTGTACAAAAACAATTTCTATCTTTGGAAAACATTGAAACCGTATACTCTACCTCTGTCGGAGGTATGGTTGCGATATTACTATTTTTACATTATGACTGGGACACAATTGATAATTATCTTATTCATCGCCCCTGGAACCAAGTGTTCAAAGTAGATTTACCTACATTGGTACGTGGTATATATAAAGGAGGCGTTTATGGTGCGCATGAAATTGAAGAAGTATTGAAACCTATGTTACTTGGAAAAGATTTATCGATTAATATTACGTTGAAAGAGTTTTATGAGTACAACCAAAAAGAAATCCATTTTATCACTACCAAATTTCAACATTTAAACTTATGCGATATTTCATATAAAACCCATCCCGACTGGAGGCTACTTGATGCAGCATATGCATCTGCATCATTGCCAGTTGTATTTTGTCCTTATCAGAAAAGTGAAACTGAAATATACATCGACGGGGCGATACATATGAATTATCCTGTAAATCAGTGTATATCGCATGGTCATAATCCAAAAGAAATATTAGGGGTTAATTTTTATAGTAACGAAGAAAACAACAGTAAGCCATTTTATGTAAGTCAAACAAATTTCCGTTTATTTTATTTTTTACTTGATTTTTTCTTAAAATTATGGGAACGTATCAAACAGCCATTGTCGGAAGAATCAAACAATGCATATTTGATTGACATTTTCTGTGACGTAAATCCAAATTGTGCGATTCAAATGATAAAATCTGACAAAAGTCGAATAGATATGATTCAATCTGGTGTCGATTCTGCAAATATGTTTTTACAACCTTTTCTCTCGAATGATGAAATTGTTATGGATGAATCAGATACTTGATGAACTTGTAAATACACAAAAGTTTGGAAATTTTACCATCGGTAAAATTGTGGCATTTGTCTCATTGTTTTTTGTAACAATTGCGATGATATTATTCCTGTATAATGCGTTTTTGTTATATCATGATGTACTGAATCCCGTCCAGAAAAACAAGAAGAAATGTAAAGAAAATAACGACATAGAAAAGAAAATGTCAATATCAGATGACAGCAGTAATAGTAGTAATAGCGTTAAGGTGTATATCGAACGTCAATATACAAGTGTTTCTACAGACGAGTATGACTAATTATGTATACATATTTTCACGTACACATAATCATGATTTATCCGAGTACATCATCTACAAATTGAGACAATGATTCTTCAGTGATTTTTGCATCAAAATCAATAATCTTGCCACCTTTAATAACTTTCAAAGTTGGGTATCCTTCTACATTGTATTTCTTTCGTAGTTCATTCGTTTCCGCTTCTTTTGGGTCGGTGCAATCTACAGGTTTGCAAGATACCTTGTGTCCATTTACAACTTTGCCATCATAGTTGGATTGGAATTTTCGCCAAGGCTCTTTCGCTTTGACACAATGAGGGCACCAATCCGCATAAAAGAAGTAAACGACGACTTCATTGCCCACTATATTTGCGTTCGGAACATTATTTTCAGGCAACTTTGAAAGTGTTCCCTTATTTTTATTGTAGACGTATATACATCCCAAAACAAGAAATATCATGAGTAAAATTAACCAAAAGATGGATTTTTTAGGGTTGAAAACATTGAAAAACAATTGTTTAATACCTGCCATTGTATAATATATATGTAATATACAGATATTTTCATTTGGTAAATGAACGTGAAAAAGTATAAACCCGCAAGAATGACTAAATCAATATTTTGTTCCATTGTATTCTAAGGAGAGGATGAAAAAGAAAAATACATCATTTTTCTTTTTTTTCGCATTTTTTTGGGGTTATACATTGTATTTTTCGTCATCGTGCACATACATATAGTTCATCATCGTCAATATTACGTATACATTTTGAAACTTCCTCATATACAAATGGATTCAGTATTTCCATGCAATAAAACGGATCTCTACAATAAGCACAAGTTGCTTCTCTGTGTTCCTTTCGAAATGTATTCAAATGCTGGATGATACAATCTTTGCAAAAACTATGTTGACAACTTGGAACCACACGTTCATTTGCCGGTTTTTCTTCATAACAGATGGGGCATTCAAAATAATCCATATTTTTATTTGTGTCGATACTTGACACAGGGTCAATCGTATACAAAATGATACGGTCGAGAACATTTTCATGCAGGTTCACATTGTCAAACTCCTCATATAAGTTTCTTGCCACATAATTATCAAAAATGTTGTCACTTATATCATATATTGCTGCAAATTGTCCGTCGCTATCATTCGAATCAATTGTTTCTATATCATCATCGTATGGTTGCATGCCAATTTGATGCGGTGTCGAATCTTCCCCTGGAATGATGGTCAATTCATCAATCGACATTGGACCAGAAGCATATCCGTCTTCCATTTCATGTGGCATGGTTTCAGTGTTCATAATTGAAGTATAAATATTGTTGTACTTTTACGTGATTGTTTCAACTTTATAAGTGTTCTACATTGGTACATATATTTTGTCAATTTTTTCCCTCGAACTTTCAATGGTTTATACCAGTGAAGATTTGAAATGAGTTCTTTAAATGAGAAAAGGTAAGGGTTTAGATATTTTCATGTAAAATATATATGTAATTATAACATATAACCGATACAAATAAAACGAATGACAGAAATAGCAAATATGCGGTTAGAATTAGGAGATGTTATCAAAATTCAATCTCCTGCAAATAAAGTTTTACATGAACAGACTTATTATATTTCTTACATTGATTTAAATACTCATACCACATGGATAAACTTAGAAACGACAGAAACATTGACCATACGAATGTCAAAAGGACGATTTGATTCTTCCGCAAGTATTGAACAAATACAATTGATTAGTCGAAGTACAGAAAAAGGATTTGCCAAACAAAATAATCTTATACTTGGTACTTGGATTGACATTCAATTTGGAGGCGATACACCTTTTATTATTACTGGTCTTATTACTGATTTAGAAGAAGATATGATTGAAATCACCAATTATGTACCGGAACAATCAGGTGATAAAATGTATATTGATTTTGCATACAAAGGTATACCAGAACATCTACCAATTAAAAATATTTGTATACGTGATAAACCATTGGCACTCCAAGAACCTGACAAAGAAATGGAAACCCCATCTGATGATGAGGATGAATCACAAGGTACATTACAATTCAATGATGATGGTACATTAGACATTACTTTGCCAGAAACCGCAAAAGTACAAAAACCATATCGTGAAAAGTTGATAGATGAACAAAATGAATCACCAGAATCATATGATACACGTAGTAATGATTCAGATATTCCAGGTGCCTATGTAAATCGAAAATCACAGAAATATCAAATCGATGCCCAATTAAATGACTTATACAATGAAATGCTTTCTGCAATTCCCGAAGAAAAGAGAACACTCAAAGTGATTCGAGGATTAGAATTACATGTAAAACGATTTCAAGAATTACGCCAACAATTTTCCCTTCAAGACGGAATGAACCGTATTATTGGAAGAAAACCTCCTATTAATCCAAATACACATCGTCCTTTAGGAAATGCAATGATTCACCAGCATCAACGGGTTCCATGGATTTATCCGGTTGTCACGCAAAAAACAAAGGTATACGATATTTATGATAATGAAACCGAAAACCGTATTATTCCTTCAGATGTTGTGAATTTCTGTACAGGCATGGATATCAAAAATGAAAATTCCTTACGTAATACACTATTTTACAAGAATACATACGGACAAACCGAATATGTGCAATATGAACACATGCAGAAATCCGCCATTGGATTCTTAACCCCATTTGATACATTTACAAGTGACTACTTTCATACATTTGAAACTTCGCCTACAATTGATGTAGATACTATTGTCGCCAATTTTGTGACAGAAGATAACGAGTTTGAAAGTACACATCTAACTTATGAAGATAAACAAAATATACCACATAATAGCGTAGTGTCTTTACAAAGATATAATAATGCAATTACTTATTTCCCAGAAGTTCGTAAAAAAGTGACAGAAGAGCAACTGTTGATGCCAGCAGATAATATGCATATTCATTCATTCTTATTCATGCCCTCTTATTATATGAGTTATGGAAAACAATTCCTACCCATGTCATCCATTTATGAAAAGTCAAATAATCTATATGACCGTCATTTATATGGAACCATTAGCTTGTATCATAAAAAAATTCATACTTTTGAAAAATCAATTATAGAAAATGAAAATGACAGAAATGAAAATGACAGAAACAACAGAAACCCTATTTTACCCCATTCTCAAAAAATCCAACATCTTGTTTTACATGAAAAACACAAAGACGATTCGTATGATAATATCATTTCACAAGAAGAAAAAACATATGTACAACAACAAAGTTTGGAAAAGTTGAATGAAATATTACCAAGTATTTTTGACGTCATTGACTATACCAGCAAACAATTACAAAATATATATAGCATGCACACTTTTATTAATGAACTTGAACCATTTTTATACTATTATTCGGATTTGACCGCTGCATCACTCAAAAAATTACGCTATTTTCTACTTCAAAATCAAAAAACATATTTACAACAATATGTAGAAAAAAAGAAAAGCTTTCAACAATTATTGACAGAAGTATACAAAAATAAAGTCGCCGGAGTACATGGTGATTATTTTGCGAATCGACGCACAGAGAATACCTTACATAAAATCGAAGAAATATTTTCGACAGAACCACAAATCAAAATCCGTATGGATAGTTCATACAAACTTTCTTCTTTTATGCAATCATCTTCTATGCTATACAATATTTACTTGATTGACGATGGCAAAATGTTTACACACCTGATTAAGTACATGGCAAGTGAATTAATGAATGAAGATGATTTTTTCAAGGATATTAATACACAAACCGCCATCATGAATGAAGACGATGATGGCAATAAAAATGAAAAAGCATTTACAAATGATATTGATTGTAATAAAAAAGTATTGGCCAAAATATATCATTCGTTGGATGATTTAAAAGAAGATAACAACAAAGAAATTACATTTGACACTACATTTGATTATACCAATTACAAACTCCTTGACAAATATAAAGAAGAACAATCCAATCGGTCCAAAGAAGAATTCCAAGAGTTTTTGGCTGAAAGATTGATTCATGACCATAACTGCCCCAGTAGATTAGCAATTTCGACCGCACAAACCATCATAAAAGGAACCAAATTCATAGAAGATGGACAATATGCCAAATTGATTATATACCCAGAACTTCCTGGAAATCAAGATGAGACTACATTGACAGAACAGGAGAAAAGTCAAATCGAAATTGAAAAAAATGTACGCAAAAAAGAAACATACTATGTACGAAAACGAGATAATTGGGTATATGATGACAGTATCAATGAATATGCATTTACAGATACGAATGTTATATTTTGTAACTTAAATGAAACGTGTTATAAAAAAGATGACAAAAATATGTGCGAAAATATTGAAATTGATACCAAAGAACGTATGATACGAGAAGCAAAAGAAGATATGAACCAGGAACTTCTGTCACGATACGATAAACATGTTGGAGAAAATAAACAAAAGATAGACAATGCGTTACATCTTTTACATGAAACCATGTTTAAAATTCAGTATATTAAGGAATTGCGACAATTATCTGCAAATAATTATGCAGTCAATCTCGGCAAATCTGTCGATAAAGTAGAAAAAGTTTTATCCCCCTATTGGAAATACCGAAACAATTTATTTCATCATTCTGTCAACTTTGCCAGAAAACAAGAACTTATTATTGACTTCTACCAAAACTATTGTAGAGAACCTTTACAAGATGAAACACAAGGATGGAAATATTGTTTTGAAACCAATACTCAACTTTTAGAATCATCTTTGTATACTTTGGCACTTGCATATGTGAATGGGACGTACATGAAAACGCTGGATATGATTTGCAAAAAACAAGGAATACTAAGCGATGATGGTGATAAAGTTATGGACCGTGAAAGTGGGTGCGAATTACGGAAAATCGAATATTCAGAGGCTGGAACGTTTCTATTTGCATTGGATGATGAAACAAATACAGAAGATGCATATGAAGACCAATCTGATATTGTTGTACAGAAATTGAAAAAAGTCAAAACGAAGAAAAATGAATTAATGTATGATGATAAGGATTTACAAGACATTTATGGGTTATTACAAACCATATGTGTACGTACGTTTGTACCAATTGATTCTGTCGAAATCTTTGTTATGAATATGTGCGACAAATTATTAAAAGATACAAAAGTTGTCAAAAGTAAAACGAAATATGAAAAAGATTTAGCAGCTGCACAAAAAGACGAAAACAAGAAAAAAACAAAAGCTCTCCCTTATCATGATTATTTAGAAAATAAGAAAATCGAAATATTAGGGGCTTCTATTCTTGTAGCCGTACAGACCATTATCCCTTCTTTTCAAACCAAAAAATATGAGAGAAGTTGTGCGTATTCATTTGAAGGATACCCTATAGACAATAGCCATCGAAAAGGAATTACCTACATATCATGTGTACTTCGTCTTATGTTAAAAACCAAGAAAATTATATCACAGAAAGAAGGCGTTCTTGAAGAACGAATATATGCTATGTTGGAAAAACACTTTATGACGAAGGAAAATATTCAATTCATATATCAAAAGAAACGTGATTATGTACAAGAAGAATCTGTAGCAAATCAAAATATACCCAAAACCTTAGATGTTTCGGTTCGATGGACACGTTTTTTACCACCACTTATAGATTTAAATGTACTTTCAAAAGGATTGCGATTCGTATCTTCTACATATCATACTGAATTATTAGATACTATCAAAAAAGGCCACAAAGACCAATGGCAAATGTCAAGTACATATAATGGCAAAATGCAGATATTTATATGCGGATTGATTGAACTCATTCAAAATATTTTACAACGCAAAGATACATTACTCAATACCATGACCAATATTCCATATCATCAAAATGCATGTTGCAATGAAGTCACTGGATTAAATCCTTTACAATATTTTGCCAAAGAAGATGACCGGGTTGCAGTATACGTAAAAACCATGTTTACTGCATCACGGTTAATCAAACAACTCAAAACAGACTATATGACCACATTTTTACATGAAAAACGAATCGGACCTATCTTAGTAGACAAAGAATTACAAGCCAAATCATCACAAAGTATTTACATGAATTTGGATAAACATATCATGTACAAGACGATGATACATTTCTGCAAATATGATTATGATAACCATGTATTGCCAAATGATTTAAAGACAATATGCCAAGAAAAACCGGAAACATATGACCCACGAGCTTCCTTAGAAGAGAAAATCGAATTGCTATCTGAAACAAATAATCACATCAGCAAAAACAAATTTACCCAAATGATGGCCGCTGTACAGAGACGTGGATTAATGAGACCATCTGTTCTGTTTGACATCAATTGGCATGCGATATGCACTTCTGAATTACAACAATTGTTTGATAATCTTGAGGGAAGTGGAGTATTTGACAAAACAAATGTGATTGATGCTTTTCATACATTACTTGAACAAGAAGATATGACAGAAACTGTACTCAACGGATTGAACAATGCATTACATGATACCAATCAATTGTGGTCTCAACAATTACTGAAATTTATGAAGACACATTACAAAAAAGAGCCATATAGTCGAGTAAATCGGCTGTTTACAAATATGATGGATACATTCTTCAACAAGAATGAAGATATGTCATTGGACCGGATTCATTACTATACATTGGCATATGTAAAACATATTTCATGCATTTATCCATTGTATATTGGAACGCCACAACGAAACAAAGGGTCTAATCTGTCTATTAGCGAACATTGGAAACTCACCAAGGAAGATGCATCACGAATGTGGTCTTACTATAATAGTACATATGATAAACTCAATTCTTTGAAAGGAGATGAATACAATGTATCCCTGAGCACGATTTTAGTTCAAGTACAAAACGATTTAGACCCTATTTTACATTTATTCAAGTGCATTATTCAAATGATTCCGCATCATTTACAAACCAATAAGAAACTATTAACAAGATGTTATATGTTTTTTACTTTACTTGTCTTTAAAACATTCATGGTTTATTCTGAAGACGCTGAAATTCTCATGAAAACAAACCAAAAAATGAGTGTATTGCGTAAAACGCAACGTGCACAATATGATGCAGAGGAAGAAGAAGAAAATGACGAAGAAATTGAAGAAATGACGGAAGTGTTGCTATCGAATTCGAGAGTAACCCTTCAAGAAAGTTTAGGTGAACTCTTTTATGCATACATCGAATGTGGAATACATCGTTCTCAACATGTACATTTCAAATCATATGAAAACATAATGACTCTTGTTGATAGAGCCAAAGAAATCGAAAAGAATCGTGTGAAAAAGTATTATGCTTCTTTGCAAAATCAAAGCGTCGATTTACTTCGAGCAGAATTAGTGATGAAACGAATGAATTTAGGGAAATACTTTATTAATCAAAAAGATTTGATTACCTACGGCAAAAATATTGAAAACTTTTATGAATCGCAAGACAACAATGACGAAACTGTACCTGCACAAGATATGGTCAATGAATTACTTGCAGGACAAGATGATGAAAATAATATTTTAAATGTACAAGAAACGGCCTTTTTCGAACAACTGAATGATAATAACGTCGACCCATTCGAGTTAGAAGATGAATTGTTAATGCAATATGACCCATTGGAAGAAGATGACGACAATATGGATATATATCAATATGGCGACTGAGCGTTTAGTAGTGATGATTTACATCAAAAAACTATCTGTATTGGTAATATAGTAGAATAAAAAATTCAATATGAAATTATTTCCAAGAAAAGTACTACGCATTTACAAAGTACAAAGTGCTATACTCATCTTTCTGGCATTATTTACATTATTTCATTACACGAAACCAGGCATTTCTTACGATTTAAATGGGGCATTTCGCCCTTTTGGAATTGGGTTTAAACATAAAACCGTTGTTCCTATTTGGGTAGTCGCTATTATTTTGGCGATTTTGTCGTACACATTTGTTCTTTTTTTGTTATCTTTGTGATAATTTTGTCTTCTTTACATAATAAGAACACAAAACAAAATAGTATCATGGATGCATTTTCTACTATACCAAGATTAATTGAAAGCCAAACTGGAAATTACTTGTATCAAACACTACACAAATGCCACGAATATAGAGTGAAGGTATATTCTCAATGGTTCAATATTGCCATTTTAGTGGCATTTGTCGTCATTACTTTCCTGATTTTATTTTTCCTGAAAAAAAAGAAAAAAACACCAGAAGAAAAAGAACGTCAAGCCATTATGGACCAACAATATATTTTAGAAAAAATACGGTCTTTACAACACCAGCGTGATGCACATTTAGCAAGTCAAAGTATCACGAATATGCCCATGACATTTCAACCAGTGTAGACGGGTAGAATAATTACTATACACTTTGCGTGTTTTCTTTGCCATTTGTTAGTTATATCTTTACAATATATACTAACATTTTTACATGAATATGAATAATAATATGGATATGGATATGGATATGGATATGCAAGAAGTACAATTAAATTATGATAATGCTGGAATACCTGAAGCATCAAATGACTCTATGCAGGAGTTAGTAAACGAACAATCACGTTTAAACCAAAACATTTCCGATGTGAAACAACGAACGAAACATCAAGTAGATTTAGCAAATAGTACAAAGCAAATATTAGACGCCTTTTTGAAAAAACAAAGCAAACGAACAAGCGAATTACATTTCCCATCGATGCATGGTGACATTGATTTGTCCATACTGGAACAACACAACTTTACCAATTTACATGCCTTGTATTTTTCACCTGGATTCATCACACAAATCACAAACATTCCAGAACAAATAAAATTACTCTATGTTCCAGACAATGCAATTGAACGCATGCAAAGTATACCTGAATCATTGGAAAGATTACACATGTCACAAAACCAACTACATACGATTGATTTGACTGGAGCTACGCAACTAAAAGAACTACATGTATCTTTTAATAAATTGAAACAATTGGAACGTCTCCCTCGTACATTGAACATTCTTCATTGTTCTTTCAATTTTATTACGGATTTGGATTTACATGGAATACCACTTCATACGCTTTATTGCCAACATAATCCTCGATTGCAATTAGCACATGTACCTGAAACTATCATACATGGAAATTATGAAAATAACTTGATACAAATCGACAAAACGGATTTGTTGCAACATGATTACGTACCTATGGAATCTGACTACAAAAAGAAAATTGCTGAATTTTTTCAATTGAAAAAGAAATACGAAGAAGAAAAAATGAAAGCACTAAGAGGAGCCAATAAAAATATATTAGAACAATTTCGTAAACGCAATCCACGAAAAAAGACGCCTTTTTTTGGAAGTACAAGAGACTTTAAAAAGCCGAGAAGTATGCCAAAATGTGTCGGATGTGGAGGAGAAGGAGGTATGACATTTGAGATTGCAGAAGACGCTTATCGTGCACAATGTGCAAATAACCAAAAATGCGATTGGACAATGGTGATTTACCGTGGCGTGTTCAATAATCGGGAACGTATGTTGTACGATTATCACCAACATTTGGAAATGCTCAAAGAAATGTTTATTGAAATCAAAATGGATTCTTTGTTCCGGTATATAAGTGACCAATTTGTTAAAGAACGATTTGAAAAACGGACCAAATTATATGACTTGTATAGTGTACATTACAAACAATTTTTAGACACACATACCCACCTCTTTCATAATGATGAAAAGAAACGACTTATTCAAGAAAAAGAAAAAGAAGTAAGTGCACATTTGGAAGAAATCAAACGCTTGTTGGAAGAAGAGATGGATGTGGAATCGAATGTACAAGACACATTAAATAGTATTGTAAAAATACAATGCGAAAAAATAAAACCATTGGCACAATATATTCAACGAATGAAATATGAATATATGACCATACGACGAGATGAAAAAGATTCACTCATATTAATTCAAAACGAAACATTGGCGGATAAATTAGATACATTGATTGATGGGTCTATGAGTATGGGAGAGACAAATCAACCGGAAATTGAAGACAATGAGCCATATGATTACATGAAACCTATTCCAAGAGATATGGTCGGACAATTCCAAGATTTAGAAACACGAGGTTATACGGACGAAGAAAAAGAAATGTACATGCGATTTACCCCAAAAGAAAAACGGGCATTCAATGCAAATTATGGATTCTATGATAGACAAAAGAGTTTACGTGCACGTATCCTATCCGAAGAACCGGATTTCGTGAGAAGTCAACCAAATAGCCCAGATGAACCTCCTCCCAATTATTTATCGCCTATAGATGAAAA
>ERZ887849.2601-NODE-2601-length-14639-cov-11.046489_pt1 | contig 14639 bp, 17 predicted proteins | sample MGYA00521267_ERZ887849 | MGnify/ENA primary metagenome ERZ887849 (study PRJEB32303, sample SAMEA104408601) | aquatic metagenome | biome: Brackish water; feature: Pelagic; material: water | place: Baltic Sea | collected 2014-06-06T16:11:00 | depth 2,863 m ... | reverse complement strand
TGCGCAGGGGGGGGGAAGCTTTTGGTCAATAAAGTGCGGTGACGGTCTGTGTTAGCCATTGCTGACCGCTAACCGCTAACCCATACCTACTTGGGTACTCAACCTAGGAATCAATATGAATATTGAACTTGATGAAGTTGTTGTACAGGATGTCTCTGACGATGCACTGGAGCAGGCTGCCGGTGGTGCGCAGGGGGGGGGAAGCTTTTGGTCAATAAAGTGCGGTGACGGTCTGTGTTAGCCATTGCTGACCGCTAACCGCTAACCCATACCTACTTGGGTACTCAACCTAGGAATCAATATGAATATTGAACTTGATGAAGTTGTTGTACAGGATGTCTCTGACGATGCACTGGAGCAGGCTGCCGGTGGTGCGCAGGGGGGGGGAAGCTTTTGGTCAATAAAGTGCGGTGACGGTCTGTGTTAGCCATTGCTGACCGCTAACCGCTAACCCATACCTACTTGGGTACTCAACCTAGGAATCAATATGAATATTGAACTTGATGAAGTTGTTGTGCAGGACGCCTCAGATGATGAGCTAGAGCAAGCTGCTGGCGGATCACAGGGGGGGTTGTTGTGGCCAACGGTAAATGGGCATGATTGCTGCGTTGCTTCCTGGTAACCTTTGAGAAGTTCCTGCTGCACCGGTATCCCAAACTCTCTTGGGCACAAGCCACCTCCGGGTGGCTTTTCGTTGTCAGTGCCAAAAGTCAAACTCGAACAGCCTCAGGTTATCACCAGCAAATGGGTGCAGCCGAATCATTACCATGACAATATCAATCTTCGATGAGGCTTGACGGCGCAAGTTAACTTCAACGGCGCTGGCCAGTTGTTGGCTGTCCGTGAAAGTCTGATTAATCATGAAAGTCCAAGCGAAAATAGCGGGAGTATTCAATGGCACCGAGTGCTGTACCAGTGCCCGCCATCTTCATTAGGATAAAAACGTTTGTGCGCCCAAAATGCCAATGTTCGGTACGCTTACACCTGAAGAAACCACGTTGTGAATAACCTTCCGACCAACTGTTGACTTGTGTTGACACAGCATCTGGGCAATCGTCTTGAGGTTCTGTTCTACTTTTATCAGTGCGTAAATCTGATAACGTACAGTTTGGTTGAGATATTTTGGCCGAAGGTTACTTTGACTTGGCGGTCTGGGAATCTGAAATGCTGGAACATTCTCAACCAACCCTCAGGATTAACCAAGATTGCATTTCGTGCTCATAATCACCAATTAAATTTAATCAATATTTGTCAGCCACCAACGTGAGAATAGATATGAAAATTGTAAAAGTTGTGCCTTGGCATGTTGGTCAATTTATGTTTGTCCGAGTCGAAACCGATGAGGGGATTACAGGGTTTGGTGAGGCCGGCACTTGGGGCCATATTGAAGCTGCCGGGGCCTGTATAAAACGATTTTCTGAGTATCTGGAAGGGAAAGATCCCTATCCCATCGAACATCACTGGAATGTGATGCACCGCTTCAGTTATTTCCAAGGCCTTGCTGAAAATGCTGCGATATCGGCCATTGACATAGCGCTTTGGGATATTAAGGGAAAGGCACTTAATGTTCCTATTTATGAATTGCTAGGCGGAGCCGCAAGAACAAAAGCACGTATTTACGGCCATATTTACGAAAGCACTATCGAAAAAATGTTGGTCGAATGTCAGGTAAAAATGGACGCTGGATTCACTGCTTTCGGACACCTTAATCCCTTTCTAGATGAAGGAAACGATCAGGTTTACTTTAAGACTCACATCAAAAAAATGCGTGATGCTATTGAGAACACGGAGCGTATGCGTGAAGTGGTGGGCGATCGTGTTGACTTGTTATTGGAAATCCACAGGCGTTTGACCCCCGCCGAGGCAATTGTTTTTGCGCGAGGCATTGAGCATACTCATCCAATGTTCATTGAGGATCCAATCCGTCCTGAGAGCAATGATGCGATGGCGCGTGTTGCAGAAAAAATTCATGTTCCCATCGCAACGGGTGAGCGTTTCTCAAATATTTATGAGTTTCAAATGTTGATGGCCAGAGGGGGTGTTGAGTACGCGCGTGTTGATCTATGCCTCTGCGGTGGTATCACAGGCGCAAAAAAAGTGGCTGCGATAGCAGAGGCGCATCAAGTGCAAATTGTCCCGCATAACCCCTTATCTCCGATTGGTTTGGCGGCTTGCCTGCAGCTTGCGGCTGCCATCCCAAATTTCGCCATTCAAGAGTACGCGACTGGCTTTGAGTCCGGTACTTTCGAGTCTTTGCCCATACATTTGGGTAGTAATGTAGTTGACAAGGTACCGTTGCCTAAAAATGGATTTGTTGACATTCCAAATGGTCCTGGCTTGGGGATGAATATTCTGCATGATGCTGACAAGATTAGACCTCCTCTGATAAAGCCTATTTCGATGCGACCACACTTTGACGGCTTCATCGTTGATCAATAAATCAAGTGGACACAAAGGTTTTGCTTGCCCCAAATCTCACTACCTGATGTCATCAGTGGTTGCAGTACAAATGGTTATTTACCACTCAAAATGGACCTTGAATACATCTATTCTCCTGCAAAATTAGTAGGCCGAGCGCGGATTGGCTGGCGATATCATGACATTGACTGTTGCGAAGCTGAGTTATTTGTCGGTGTTTGAATTCCTCTTTGGATTGAAAATTAGTTCAACAATTGAAGCTTGCATTTTTAGATGAAATGGTCTGATAGAATTTCGCACGTGATTTTCTACAAAGCGGCCTTGATCCCTATAGCAGCCTCTTTATCTGAAGGATTGTTACTTTTAAATTTTGCACCCCGACCTGGTCTTGATCGCATTGCATTTGGACAAGAAAAATCCTTGAGCGTTATTCACGGCATTCGTAAGGTACTAACATGAAAATCTGGGTCGACGCTGATGCTTGTCCCGCTGTGATCAAAGATATTTTGTATCGGGTGGCCAATCGAACGCAGATCATGGTGACCTTGGTGGCCAATCAGATGCTGCACGTGCCTCCGTCACCATGGATTCAAGCCTGGCAGGTTTGTGCCGGTGCTGATGTGGCTGATCAACGGATTGTCGACCAAGTCAATGCCCAAGACGTTGTTGTGACTGCTGACATACCTTTGGCGGCCTTGGTTGTCGCCAAAAAAGCTTGGGTGATTGATCCTCGAGGGGATTTGATTGACGAGCACAGTATTGCCGCTCGCTTAACCATGCGTAACTTCATGCAAGACTTGAGAGACAACGGGGTCCAAACAGGCGGGCCGTCCGCCTTCAATGAGCGTGACAGCCGTGCCTTTGCAAACCAGCTTGATCGACTTATCACCCGTATCCAGCGCCAAGCGGCCCAATAAACAGGGTACTTTACGTTCGGTTAGTCCAGTAATTGATCCGCCAAATCGCGAATGTCGGTGGCGACGAGATCCCACGACTCTTCAGCCTTAAAGTCTTTCGTTTGGGCAGAACCATACTCCGTTGGCCGTGGCCAAAACGCGGTTTTAAGGCCTTGAGCGCGAGCCGCTTTGAGATCATCGTTGTGTGCGGCGCACAGCATCACTTCACTGGGCTTGACGTTCATGGCTTGCGCCACGCCAAGGTAGGCGGCTGGCATCGGTTTATAGGCTTTAAACCACTCCGTAGAAAAGCTCAGATCCCACGGCAGCCCGGCATACTTGGCCATGTTGGCCAATAACGCGATGTTGCCATTGGACAGTGGGCCAATCACGTACTTGGACTTCAACCGCGTGAGCCCTGCGATAGCGTCTGGCCATGCATCCAAACGATGCCAAACGCGATTGATGTGATCCAAATCGTCTGGCACGAGCGTGGTCAATCCAAATTTCGGCAGTAACTCTTCCAAGGACTCACGGTGTAGGTCATCGAGAAGCGTCCACGGGCGTTGACCACTGCGCACCTGCTGCATTTTGGGTTGATAAAGACTACGCCAAGCCAGCGCCAATCCCCCCCAGTCGGCTTGCACATTTTTGCTTTTGCCCCACACAGATAGGTCGCGTTCGATCGAGCCACGCCAATCAACGACTGAACCAAACACATCAAACACCAAAACTTTGACTGCGGATAAATCAGCGCTCATGCGGCTTACTCCTAAAAAGTAGTTCAGTGAACTGGCATTTGACGTTAGTTTCGATCATATACTCGAGGCATTCCATTGTGTCGTTATCCGCAATGGGTTATTAGATTGAGATAAAGGAAAACGAATGCAACCTTGGTCTGCCTGCCAAGTCGGTGATCACGTTGACACCGTTGACACACCGAGCCTCATTCTGATGCTTGACGCTTTCGAGCGCAATCTCGATCGCCTGATGCAGGCCAGTCATGGCTTGCGCGTGCGACCTCACGCCAAAAGTCACAAATGCCCTGACGTGGCCAAACATCAAATCGTCAAGGGGGCCATTGGCATTTGTTGTCAAAAACTCAGCGAAGCGGCCTGTTTTGCGCAAGCGGGTATTCAGGACATCCTCATCACCAATCAGATCGTGGGCGAACAAAAACTCAAACACCTAAGAGTCTTGGCCGAGCAGATCAATCTTGGGGTCTTGGTTGACCATCCTGCGCAGGTCGCGGCGTTGGCCCGTTACATGTCAGGCGCTAAACAGGCACTCAATGTTTATATTGAAGTCGAGGTCGGTGGCATGCGTTGCGGGGTAGGCATTGAAGCGGTCGTACCAATGGCCATGGCCATTGTGGCGGCGACTGATCAAGGATTACGATTTGCCGGTTTGCATTGTTATCACGGTCGTGCCCAACATTTCAGACAAGCCAAGGAACGATCAGAGGCCATTGAGCAAGCCACTGGCGTGGTGCGCCAAGCCGTTGATCAATTAAAACGGGCTGGCATCGACGTGCCTTGTGTCACTGGCGCAGGAACCGGAACGTTTTGGCATGAACGTGATTCAGGCCTTTATAACGAAATACAGGCTGGCAGTTACGCCTTCATGGATCGCGATTATGGGGAAAATATTGCCGCTGCCAGCGATGTTGTTTTTGAAAACGCACTGTTTGTTAAAACCAGTGTCATGAGCACACCACGTGATGGGGTTGCGATTGTCGATGCGGGTCTTAAAGCATCGAGCGTGGATGCTGGGATGCCGGCAACCTTCAATCAACCCGGCTGGCGCTATCTCAAAGCTTCTGACGAGCATGGCGTGATCGAGTTGGCGCCGGGTACAGCAGCGGTCTTGGGTCAATCCATCCTATTGGTGCCTGGGCATTGCGACCCAACCATGAACTTGTACGACGAGATCATTTGCATCAAAGACGATCACGTTCATGCCATCTGGCCCATCTCAGCACGCGGCGCATTGCTTTGACCGGTTTTAACAGTCCCAATGGCGATGTGACCTAAGCAAATGTCATTGGCCACGTGATAAAGTAACCGCGTTTGTTTCAATCGACTCAATGGAAGTTTCTGCATGAACAAAAAGCTTGTTTCGATCCTCACTTTGGTTGTCATTCTGGCTGCCGTCTGGGTCGGCGCCAGTGCTTATGTTGGTTTTAAAGCGCAACATGAATTAGCGGTTATCACCAATCCGCCACTGGGCACCACACCATTTCGATTTTCTAACGTAACCCATGATCGGGGCCTGTTGATTTCTAACGGATCAATGATCGTGCACTACCCAGATCCTGATGCGGATCAACAATCACCGTCTGATTTGTTTCAGGTACAAATCAATTACACCATCGATCACCGTGTCATGTTGACTCACCTCAGTACTTACGAGCTCACAGCCAATTTGATAGGCGACGGTGCGCAAGCGATGACTGCGTTGTTTGGTCAAAACCCAATCCTAACAGGGCAGGGACGTTGGGGTTGGGATGGCCAGGCGTTAAATCAATACGCTTTGCCGGCATTAAAGTCAGAACAGACTGACTTCACCTTCGAAATGTCGCCGATCAACGGGCAATTTAAAATCAAGCAAGCCGAGCTTGATTTTGAAATGAGCCTGGCGTCGCTGCTAATGGCTGATGCTAATGGGGAGACTCGAATCAGTGATGTTCAGGTGACACTGATGACGAAAGATCGCGACACAGGCCAGGGTCGCAGTGTTTTCACAATCGGGCAAGTCGATTTTCCTGTTGGCCAAGCACAAGCCGTTCGGGTGGTCGGCGAGAGCGTATATGAGGGGGATCGTCTCAACGTATCGATTGGCAAAGCCGTTGGCTTTTTGACTATTGCCGGTACGACCGCCTCCAACTTGAAATTAGACATACTGCTTGAAGGTTTATATGCCAAGAGCATGGCCTCGTTGTCAGCCGTCATGAACGGGGCTGGCAATCTAGAAGATCTGACGCCAGCACAGCAGCAGACCGTCAAAGAGGCCATTCGTGATTTGATTGTGCACGGGTTTTCTGTGGGCATCATAGACATGCAGGCTGCAACAAATGATGGTGTGGCCAAGGCAAGTGCCATGTTGCAAGTCAAACCCAATGCACCGGCCTCAAAAAACCTTACGTTTGATGCTGCCAAACAACTGGTCTTTAACGCCAATTTAGATCTAGAGGGCAGTGCTATCTCACCATCGCTAACCGCAATTGGTACGATGATGGGCGTGATTGTAGAACGTCAAAACGGTTTTACGGGGTCGGTATCGCTTGATCAAGGCCAGCTTGTGATCAATGGCATCAACGTCCCTTTTGAAGCAGAAGCGGCTCAGATTTCTGCCAATATCACCGAATTTTTAAAGACGCCCTAAATACAAATGGGTGAAATCACAGCAGTGATTTCACCCATTGTTAAGACGCAGCCCGTTTTAAAGATCTAGACCGGCTTAAACATCGGTACTGGTGGCGAGTCCTCACCCTCAGTGGGTTTAAACACAACCGTGACGTCTTGACCTATGCGGACATCATCTAAGTCGCAATCAACAATCTGAGTCATCATCGTTGGGCCTTCCTCAAGCGTCACATAAGCGATGCAATAAGGATTGGGGTTGCCACGTGCCATGACACTGTAGCTGTAGATCTTGCCCTTACCGCTGGCTGGCTTCCATTCGGTTTCACCGAAACAGAAAGGGCACAGTGTGCGGGGGTAAAAATGCACTTTGCCACAGGATTGACAAGATTTGACAGTCAGTTGTCCGGCCTTGGCTTGTTCCCAGTAGTACTCAGTGCCCGGCTCAATGGTGGGCGCCACAATGGGGTTTGGTTGGAAAGGTTTGCTCATGCTTATACTCGCTCAAGAATCAATGTCGCACTGCCATGCCGTGAGCCCAGAAGACCACCTGTGCCGTGAGCCAGCGCCAAATCGCAATTGGGAACCTGCACGGCCGGATGGGCTTCACCGCGCAACTGACGGACCGCTTCAATGACTTTGGTGATACCACCGCGGTTGGCGGGGTGGTTGTTACACAAACCGCCACCGTCAGTGTTGAAAGGCAGCTTGCCAATGCCAGAAATCAGATTGCCATCAGACACAAACTTGCCGCCATCACCTTTTTTACAAAAGCCCAGGTCTTCTAGCTGCATCAGCACAGTGATGGTGAAACTGTCATAGATGGAAGCGTACTTAATGTCCTTTGGTTTGACACCAGCTTGCTCGAAAGCCATAGGACCAGACATGCGGGCGGCTGAGTAAGTCAAATCGACTTCACCACCAAGCTGACCTTTGACGGCTTCGCCGGCACCACGAATGCCCACTAAGGGACGCTTCAGTTGGCGTGCGATTTCAGGGCGCGCCAAAATCAGTGCGCCTCCACCGTCGCTCACCACACAGCAATCCAAACGCTTGAGCGGCGAAGCCACCATCGGCGAATTAATCACATCCTCAACGGTCACCACATCTTTGAGCATCGCATGCGGATTGTGTTGTGCGTGATGAGATGCGGCAACCTTAATCCAAGCCAATTGCTCGGCAGTCGTGCCATATTCATACATGTGGCGCTGTGCCACGAGAGCGTAGCTATTGACCGTTACCGACCCAAAGGGTGACTCAAAAGGTGCATCAGGGACATCGCTACCCCAACTGCGCGGCTGTAGGCCCGAGGAGCCTGCCGAGCGAGGGCGACCGGCCAAGGTGATCAAAGCGATGTCGCAACGCCCCATGGCAATGGCCTGCGCAGCGTGAGAAACATGAATCAGGTAAGAAGAACCACCGGTTTCAGTGGAGTCAACATGACGAAGATTTCTCAAGCCCATGTAGTCAGCCATGCTGAGCATGCCCAGACCGGGTGCGTCACCGGCGCAGAAATAGCCGTCAATGTCGCTGTGTGATAAACCTGCATCTTCAAGTGCGCCTTTGGCACTTTCTGCATGCAACTGAGCCACGGACTTGTCTGGTGCCTTGCGGGTCGGGTGCTCATAGGCACCCACAATATAGGCTTTGTCTCTAAGTTCCATTGATTATTTTCACCAAAAGTTAAAAAAACGCGTCTCGTGAATAAACGCCCACTTTTAATTTTTAGCACTTCGGCGGCCTTCAGGCTATCGGGTTTCATGAAGTCAGGCTTCATTGTTAAGCATTCATCTGGGGCCAAGTTGGCACGTCACCCCGATTTGGCGGCATAATTATCAATAACGCAGAGACGTCCTCTCTCTCTATCTATTTCCTGATCCAACCATTTTTGACATACTGTTAACGCCCATGAAAAAAGCCCTAGAACACCTCCGTGTCCTTGATTTATCCCGAATTTTCGCAGGGCCGTGGTCAACACAAAACTTGGCTGATTTGGGTGCCGAGGTTATTAAAGTAGAGCGACCGGGGCGTGGCGACGATACCCGCGCTTGGGGACCACCGTTTTTAAAAGACGCCAATGGCCAGACCACCACTGACTCGTCTTACTTCATGGCCGTTAATCGCGGTAAGCAGTCCATCACCGTTGACATCTCAACGCCAGAAGGCCAAGCGATTATCAAAGACTTGGCCAAAAATGTGGATATCGTGGTCGAAAACTACAAGGTTGGCACGCTTAAGCGTTATGGCCTTGACTACGACAGCTTAAGCCTGATCAATCCGCGCCTGGTGTATTGCTCCATCACGGGCTTTGGGCAAACGGGTCCGTATGCCGAGCTGCCTGGCTATGACTTTGTGTTCCAAGGCATGAGTGGCTTGATGAGCCTAACCGGCAAACCCGACACAGAACCGGGTGGTGGGCCATTAAAATTTGGCGTGGCTATCAGCGACTTCACCACGGGCATGTACGCCACGATCGCCATCCTGGCGGCTATCGAGCATCGACATTTGAGCGGCCAAGGGCAATATATCGACATGTCACTGCTTGATTGCAGCGTTTCGCTGACCTCATACATGTCAATGAACTACTTTTTATCAGGCAAGGTGCCGCAACGCATGGGTAACGTGCACACCAATATCGTCCCTTATCAAGTGTTTCGCTGCAAAGCAGGCGACATCATCCTCGCGGTTGGCAACGATTCACAGTTTCGAGACCTATGCCAAGCGATTGATATGCCTGAGTTAGCCACCGATGAACGATTTGCACGCTCGTTTGATCGGGTTAAAAACCGTGAAGTCCTGATTTCAATACTGACTGAGCCCCTGCAACGGCACACCATGTTGGAGTGGGTGGAAATTTTTGAAAAAAATAATGTGCCATCTGGCCCGATCTACACACTGGATCAAGTCTTTGAAGATGTCCAGGTCAAGGAACGCGACATGAAAATCCACCTGCGACACGATGCAGGTGTTGATGTGCCTAGTGTGGCAAGCCCAATTCGCATGTCCCAAACCCCTGTTCGCCTAGAAAAGTCAGCGCCCGTACTGGGCAGCCACACGGTGGACATTCTGCAAAAAGAATTGGGTCTGACGACAGATCAAATTGCAGGATTGCGAGAAAAGGGGATCATTTAAAGCCAGCGCCCAAAGCCAGACAGCATTATTCAGTGGGGTGGCGGCCAATCCAGGCCAGACCCAAGACCAGCCAACTGGCGATCAACAACAGGCCTCCGATCGGTGCGATGGGGCCGAACGTCACAAACCCAAGCAAATACTTGGCATAGATTGCACCGCTGAATCCAATGATGCCTGCCAGCATGAGCCAACGAGCCACCATTGCTCCCAAGCCCGCAAGCTGACACAGCACCAAGAGGGCGATTGCGTGCAGGAGCTGGAAAGTTGAAGCGCGCTCAACGGCGCTGGCCGCCGCCGGGTCACTGAGTGCGTGTGCCGCCACAGCGCCCAATGCCACGCCACTGGCGCCAAGCAGACCAACAACAACGGTCCAAAGCGGTTTCGATGTAAAGTTCATGTTCAAAGCGTATCATGCAGCGCATACAAGTATTTGGATCACCGTGTAAGGAATTATTATGGCAAGGATTTCTACCTGGCTCATTTTCATAAAAGCCATGGTGCTGGGATCGGCACTGGTTATTGCGGGATGCGCAGGTGTCGTTGTCGGCAAAACACCTTCAACAACATTTGATGTGCCGATCAGCATCCAATTAGCCTATGACCGGACGATCGCGCAAGCCAAATATTGCTTGGTTACAAAGGATGATTTCCCGCTGACGGCACAAATGAGCGCCGACAGGCAATCTGCGAGTGTTAACGTTCGAATGTCGATGACAGGCACCTTATTGGCTGATATTGAATTGGCTTCAATCGGTGCTGATAAGACCAACGTATCGATTTCAATGTGGGGTGTTGATGTCTGGGACCAAGCCGCTATTAATGCCATGAAATCCGCTATTCAGTTTGGTGTGCCCAGCTGTACGGATTATTTTCCTACCGCACCGCCATCCAAGCGTACCCGTCGTTAATTCTCATCGTTTCAATGCTGCGCACTTTAACTAATCGCACGGGCATTATCAGTTCTTGACTGATAGGCTAAAAGACTGTTTTTTTAAACGCCACGACCTTAAGGTATTACTGCCATGATCATGTTAGCCACGGCTGAGCAAGTCAGCTTTTTTGGGTTTCACATTCCTTATCTCGAGCACTTGGGTGTTGAACCGATCAGCTGTGAAAACGACCAAGCAGTCGTTCGGATGCCAATTCAGCCTCACCTGATCAATAGTCATGGTCATGTACACGGGGGGGCATTGATGAGCGTACTGGACTTTACATTATCAGCCGCAGGCCGCGCGCACGCCCCTTTGAGTGTGGGTATGGCCACCATTGACATGTCCACCAGCTTTTTGTCGCCAGGCAGTACTGATTTAACGATCACGGCTACGTGCCTGCGCCGAGGTTCAACGATTTGTTTTTGTGAAGGCGAGATTCGCGACACACAAAATCAACTTGTTGCCAAAGCGACAGCTTCCTTTAAAATAATTAGGGCAAAAAAATAATCATGTCTTTGCAAATCACCATTTCAGATGCTGTAAAAGTCGCCATGCGTGCCAAAGATTCGGCTCGTTTGACGACCTTGCGTTTTTTGCAGGCCGCCATCAAGCAACGGGAAATCGATGACCGTAAAGCACTAAGTGACACTGAAGTCATGGCGATTATTGAAAAACAAATCAAGCAACGCCGTGAATCAATTGCTGCTTACGAGAAAGCAGGCCGAGCAGAGACTGCTGCGCAAGAATCCGCAGAAATCGTTGTGTTACAAGAATTCTTGCCGCAAGCCGCCAGCGAGCAGGAGGTGCTGGCCGTCATTGAGGCCGCCATTGAAGAAGCACGGGCCTGTGGTGCTCAGGGACCTGCCGTCATGGGTAAGGTCATGGCCACGGTCAAACAAGCGTTGGCAGGGCGTGCCGAGATGGCGGCGGTTTCTCAGCAAGTTAAAGCCAAGCTGTCTTAAAGACTCATATACTCTCACGCTCAGCCCCCGGGCTGGCGTGATTTTCCTTATTCGACTGACCAAGTTATATTTAGGGCCCATTTCTGGTCGGCTATCGGTGTGGGCATCCCAACTTCGATGTCATCTCTCACGACTTATGTTTGATTTGATGGTTCAGTGTTGGCTCGCAGCGCGAGGTGATGTTAAAGAGTCGAACAATAGAAAATAGACCATAAACAGCCCGATTGCTTATTAAACAAACAGTCTATGATTTGGGATGCCCAACAACATGGAATTGGTGGTTCGCCGTCCTGAGGGATTGTATTGCCCACCAGGTGACTTTTATATCGACCCTTGGCTCGCGGTACCTCGTGCGGTGATCACCCACGCGCATGCCGACCACGCGCGAGCGGGGCATGCGCACTATTTGGTGAGCGCACAAAGTGAAAACGTGCTGCGAGCGCGGTTTGGCAACTTGCCGATGCAAACCCTCGCTTACGGTGAGATCGTGACTCAAAACGGCGTTTGCATCAGTTTGCACCCGGCCGGTCACGTGCTCGGTTCAGCCCAAGTCAGGTTGGCCTACGGTGGACAGGTTTGGGTGGTTTCGGGCGACTACAAACTGGCCGCTGACCCGACATGCACTGCCTTTGAGCCGGTGGTTTGCGACACATTCATCACCGAATCAACCTTCGGGCTGCCCATCTACCGCTGGCCTGAAAGCCATGATGTGATGCAGTCCATTAATCAATGGTGGGCAAGCAATGCCAGCCAAGGGCGAAGTAGCCTTCTGTATGCCTACGCATTTGGAAAGGGACAACGCTTACTGGCTGGTTTAGAGCACTCAATTGGGCCCATCATCACGCACGGTTCATTTGATGCACTCAATGCGGCTTACCGACACTCAGGTGTTGCGTTACCAGAAACCCAGCGGGTGACTGATGTCAGTGCGATTGACAAAAAGCGCGCCTTGATTTTGGCGCCACCTTCAGCGGCTTCAATCCCGTGGATGAAACGTTTTGGGGAAGTTTCCCACGCCATGGTTAGTGGCTGGATGCAAGTCCGCGGCGCACGCCGACGACGAGCAGTCGATCGGGGGTTCGTGTTGTCAGACCATGCTGACTGGCCAGGGCTGTTGTCGGCGATTCAAGCCACAGGTGCCGAGCGCATTATCGTGACCCATGGCAATACCGCCGCATTGATTCGATGGCTCAAGGAGTCCGGTCGAATCGCTCAGTCCTTTGAAACCGAGTACGGTGAAATAGAGGAATGAGTGCCTGATGCGCGCCTTTGCTGATCTCTACCAAGCCTTAGACCGAACCACTTCAAGCCGCTTGAAGGTGGCAGCTATGGTTGCGTATTTTGGTCGCGTTAAAGCAGAAGATGCAGCATGGGCCGTGTATTTTTTAGCAGGCGGAAAAATCAAACGGCTATTGCCCATTGCACACCTGCGTGCTTACGCGCAACGCCAGACGGGGCTGCCCGTTTGGCTATTTGAAGAGTGTTACCAAACGGTAGGGGACTTGGCCGAAACCATCGCTTTGTTGTTACCCACAGCTCAATCAGAGCGCGACACCGGTTTGAGCCAGTGGGTGACTGAATGCCTTCTACCGATGCAGTCACTTGATGAAGAGCAACGTTCAAGTGCGCTGGAACAACTCTTGGACGGGTGGGACGCTGACACGCGATTCATTTGTTTGAAACTCATCACTGGCGGGTTTCGAGTGGGCGTCTCGCGATTGCTGGTGACCCGCGCTTTGGCCCAATTGACTGAATTACCCGCGACACAGATTGCGCAACGCATGATGGGTTATTTCAGCGCCCGTGAGCACCCTAACGGGAATCGCTATCGAGCGCTCATTGCCGATGGTGATGCCGATTATCAAGCCATTGAGCCAGGCCAACCATACCCGTTTTTTTTGGCGCAACCCTTGGCCCGAGAAGACTCACAGCTGCAAAACATACTGAATGCGCCTGAGTCCTGGCAGTTGGAATGGAAGTGGGATGGCATTCGGGCACAACTGGTTTACCGTCATGGCAATATCTGGCTTTGGTCGCGTGGCGAAGAATTGATCAGCGAACAGTTTCCAGAGTTGTGCGAAGCCGCCAAAGCATTTGGTGAAGATACAGTCTTAGATGGGGAGATTTTGGTTTGGCATCCCGACCAAAACGTTCCCGCTTCATTTGCTGACCTGCAAAAAAGGCTGGGGCGCAAGCGCCTGTCAGATGCCATTAAGCGTGACTATCCAGTCGTTTTTATGGCCTATGACTTGCTAGAAGAAAAGGGCATCGATTGTCGGTCACTGACGCTTAGCCAGCGAAGATTGGCCCTCGAGACCCTGATTTCAAGCCACAGTGTAGCCAGTGTTTTTAAATTATCGCCTGTTGTCGATATTCAAGACAGCGAACAAGCTCGGGCTCATCATGCCCAAGCGCGAGAACAACGGGCTGAGGGTTTGATGATCAAAGCCCGATCATCACAATACGGTGTGGGTCGCACCCGACAAGCGGGTCTTTGGTTTAAGTGGAAGCTTGACCCCATGAGCATCGATGCGGTTTTAATCTACGCACAACGTGGACACGGCCGACGCGCGAGCCTCTACACAGACTACACCTTTGCGGTCTGGGATGACTCGGCATCGCCTGGTGAGCCGCTGTTGGTCCCCGTGGCTAAGGCCTACTCCGGTTTGACTGATCAGGAAATCAAGCAAATAGATGCGATTTTGCGTCGATCAACCGTTGAGTCCTTCGGTCCCGTTCGACGGGTGGAACCCACGCTGGTGTTTGAAATTGGCTTTGAAGGTATTTTGCCCAGCTCTAGGCACAAAAGTGGGGTGGCGCTGCGGTTTCCGCGCATGCTGCGTTGGCGCGTTGATAAGCCCGTCGATCAAGCCGATACGCTTGCCACATTGAAGGCTTTGCTATGAGTCCGTCAAACCCCAAAACCCATTCAAAAAA
>ERZ887849.2598-NODE-2598-length-14649-cov-6.734685_pt1 | contig 14649 bp, 14 predicted proteins | sample MGYA00521267_ERZ887849 | MGnify/ENA primary metagenome ERZ887849 (study PRJEB32303, sample SAMEA104408601) | aquatic metagenome | biome: Brackish water; feature: Pelagic; material: water | place: Baltic Sea | collected 2014-06-06T16:11:00 | depth 2,863 m ... | reverse complement strand
GGCAAATCATGGCCGACGCCGGCAAGCTTGCAGGGGTCGCCGATGAAGGCGGCTTCTGGCCCGATTTCGACAGCAATGAAGAAGCCATCGAAACCCTGCTCCGTGCCATCGAGGCGGCCGGCTACAAATCGGGTTCCGAGGTCGCGATCTCGCTCGATATCGCCGCGTCCGAATTCGGTAAAAACGGCGTTTATACCTTGGCCAAAGACGACAAGACCCTGCAACGCGATGAAATGTGCGCAATGATGATCGATTGGATGGAGCGTTATCCGATTGTCTCTATCGAAGATCCGCTGGGCGAAGACGATCCGGACGGCCTGATTAAGTTCACCTGGGCCGTCGGCGACAATGCGCAGGTCGTCGGCGACGACGTGCTGGTGACCAACGCTGCGCGGGTCACGGCGGCAGCAAAGGATAAGCTATGCAACACGCTGCTGTGCAAACCCAATCAGGCCGGCACGCTGACCGAAGCCAAAGCCGCTTTTGATGCCGCAGCCAAAGCCGGCATGGGGCGGATTGTGTCGGCACGCTCCGGCGAGACCGAAGATGTGACCATCGTGCATATGGCCATCGGCTGGGGGGCACCGCAATTGAAGGTCGGCTCGTTCGCACGGTCGGAACGTATGGCGAAGTGGAACGAAGGTATCCGCATCGCCGACCGCCTCGGCGGTGATGGACCATTGCCGCCGAAATCCGCGTTCCCATGGCGCTGAGTTAACTCAACATCATGTCCCCTCGCGATATCGCGCTTGCCGTCTCGGTCGCGGTTATTTGGGGATTTGCATTCATTGCTACTGAATTTGCCCTGCAAAGTTTTTCCGCACCGCAGCTGACCGCGCTTCGGTTCATCCTCGCGGCGCTACCGATATTATTCGTGCGCCGCCCAGACGTGTCTTGGCGTGTGCTGATCGCGCTCGGCAGCTTTTTATTCATCGGCCAGTTCATGATGCTGTTCTTCGCCTACAAAGTCGGTATGCCGCCGGGCTTAGCCTCGGTCGCGACGCACACGCAGGCGCTGTTCACGATCATCATTGCCGCGATTGTGATGGCCGAGGTGCCGGGACCGCGGAGAGTTTTCGGTATCGTCATCGCCTTTGCCGGGCTCGCTCTGGTCGCGGCCAGCGTCGACGGCGGCCGCGAGCTGACGTATCTGGGCTTGGCACTGACGCTACTGGGCGCGCTCAGTTGGTCGGTCGGCAATGTTATTTTAAAAAAGTTGGGTCGGGTCGATATGCTGGCGCTGATGATCTGGCTCAGTGTGGTGCCACCATTACCCGCGCTCTTGCTTTCGGTCGCCCTTGGCGACTCACCAAGCCTCGCCGATGCGCTCGCCGCCGCGACCTGGCAAAGCTGGCTTAGCGTGCTTTATCTGGGTCTGATTTCAACCACCGCCGCCTACGCAGTGTGGGGCCGATTGTTGAACACCTACCCCGCTGACCAGGTAACGCCGTTCGCGCTGTTTGCACCGTGCGCCGGCGTGATCGGATCATATTTGGTTTTTGGAGAAACATTTGGTCCGCTCCGCGCCACCGGCATGGTGCTGATCTTTATCGGTGTTGCGGTAACGGTGGTCGGGCGCTGGGGGACCAAGCGTTCGTAGCTTACTCGTACATTCGCGCCTGACCTCGCAAGCGATCCACGAACACATCAATGATCCGGCGTAGCACTTTATCGGTCTCGGCCAAGCGGCCAAGACGCGCCGCCAAATCTTCTCGCGAGATCACGGTCATTTTAGTGTCTGACTTAATCCGTGCCGAGGCCATGCGCGGTTGGTTGTCGATCAATGACATTTCGCCGACGATGTCGCCACGCCTCAGAGTCGCCAGCAAGACCTCTTGATTTCCGGCCTTACGATAAATATCGACATCACCGTCCAAAATCAGGTATGCGACGTCGGCCTCATCGCCTTCTTCGAACAAGACCTCGCCCGGTGCCGCCTCTCGACGCTGGACCTGCGTAGGCGGTGTTGCGGTTGTCGTCGTCACGGGCGCATCCTCCATCTTATACGTCATCTGTTCATCGGCACCGGTCGCCGGCGCATCGCCGCGCGCGACCAATCGATCCAACGTCTGCGAGAGCAAGTTGCGATATTTTTCCGGCAACCCGTCAAACATCATTTTTTCACGCAATTCGGAAAGACTACTTTCCACCTGTGCCGGGGACATGTCTTTCGGGAACAATGACGCCAACGTCGTCAACTGTTTTACCAAACGGGCCAACACCCCGAGTACGGCTTGCTCGTGCTTCTCGCGCACCGGCGACGCGAGTACATCAAGTAAAAACCCAAGCTGCACGGCGCGGTTCGGCAGCAACGCCAGGATATGGTTCAAGGCGTCAGGGACACTCAGGTCATCCGGGTCCGCGAACACCATCCGCGCCCGCCCCGTCAGCGCACCGGCCAAGTTTGGCCCACCGGCAATCCCGGCTTGCTCGACCAATTCCCGAAGCAACCCTTTGAAGGCGTCAAGTTCCGCAGCCGGACCTTCACGCGTCATCGGTCGAATACCGCTCAGCGTCCGCGCCACGCGGGCCAACAGCACCGACGTCGTCAACGGCATCGGCCGCTTCGCCATGAAATCGTTAAACGCGGTCAGGCACGAGCGCGGATTGTTGATCTGGCACCGACCCTGGGTCACATGCACCAACCCCCGAAACGCCGACACCGCATCTGCAAAGCCGCCGAACAGATCGTTAATCGCCGTGTTGCTTTCAAGAATTTCAGCTACGATCTCGTCGATATATTCTGTCACCAGCGCATCGTCGGCTTTTTCGCCAAGCTCAATCAGTAATGCGAGCTTGTCCGTCCAATCGCCGCGCTGCCCGAGCGCCAACGCAAGACCGCCCAGCACATACTGCCGGCGTGCACCGTCGTTATGCGTGGGCCCGCTCGCAACCAAACCCGCGAGGTCAAGACGTTCAAGAAACGCGAGCCGCTGACGGTCTTCACCGGTGGCCTGCGCCACGTCTTTAATCTGCGCGAACGCCGCATAAAGCCGGTCTGTACAGTCGCTCGCTTTATCACCGGTCTTGCGCGCATGAATGCCGCCAACCCGCTGCATCGCGGCCGGAAATATTTTGTCGTTCCGCTCAAACATCCTGAGCGCGCCGCAATCAAACCCAAACTCCAATGCCGTCTGGCCGCGCTGATCCAACAACTCACGCAGCAAGCGGCCCGCCGCTTGGCGCGCAGAAAATGTGTAAAAATCGTGGATATTACGGCACACCGGGGCGTCTTCGATGGGCACGATCTGTACCGGCTTTTCGCCGACATCCATCATTTCTTCGAGCAGCACTTCCTCTTCGCCGGTGCGCTGGCTCTCGGCAACGACGCGCACGCCCGCAACACGTTTTTCGTCAAGCAGCGCTTCCGCACGCGCCATCGCTTCGGCGCGCGTCGCATGGTGCGACTCGATCAGCCAACGGCCCTCTTCCGACACAAACACGTCGTACGTTTTCTGCGCGAGATTATTTCTCACGTCTATCCCCCTCAAACGCCCCCCATCATCGCCCAGCTATTTTCGAGAGTCCACTGCGGATTAGTTACTTTTTTTCGACGCCCCCTCACCTAACCACCCCCGTGGCGTAGGAGAGAGGTTTCTTGAAATGTGACTTGATCGCCCAGTACTTATTGCATCGCGAAGCCGAACCGGCGCGATGCGTCCTCTACCGGCACTGAGGTTCGGTCGTAAACGCGGCACCAGAGTCCACCAAGGCATGCCCCGCAAGGAAACTCCGCCCGATCAGCAGGCGATGATCGAAACCATCACGATTCGCGAGACTAACATTCACAGACCGCTTGATCGCGCCGAGGCAGATCTCAAACATCACCACCGGGCGTTCCTGTGCCGGTCCACTCAGCTGTTTAATACGGGCAATGCGGACAACGGGTTTTTCAAAGTGCTGAATGATGTTGTCCTTCGTTACAACGTCAAAAGAAACCCACTGTTTTCCATCCCGAAGGCCAACTTTTATATTGGTCGCATGGATCGCGCTGTTGTCCGCACCGGTATCCAGCTTCGCCGCCATGGTGACCGGGCCAGGATAGATCATGACCCTTTCCAAATAACCGAATGTCGGCGTCTCAGCGACGGCATGGTCAGCGATGCCGAGCGCGATCACGACGCCCAAGGCCAGCAATACTCTTAACCGAACCCACATGGTTTGTTCCTTCGCTACATTTCTAAAGGGTGGGCACGTATAAGGCGATCACCTGATCAATGAGCTCAATACAATCTACAGAGCATCGCGTGTCGATATCGTGAAACTCAGAGTAATGCCGTTCGGAAAGGCGCATCAAGTGACGGATGCTATGGCGGTGAAATGGCGCTGGGTTAATGCCCCCTCACCCGTCCTCTCCCCCGCTGCGCAGGGGAGAGGAACCCTGACGCGATAGCCCTTATCCCTCTCCCCCATGCATGGGGGAGAGGTTAGGTGAGGGGGTTTTCCCCAATACAAAAAATGGTGCGGGCGGCCGGACTTGAACCGGCACGGGGCGAACCCCAACAGATTTTCTTACCAACTACGGCTTTCGCCGCCACCTTTAAAAAAGGCTTTGTGGTCTGGACTATCCCTTCACCGTAACGCACGCGTCTTAGGTGCTGCCCGTCTAGTCTCTACACCTTCCCATTACTGGGCTTGGCTCGGGATCGCCATCAGCCGAACTGGATGGTTTCCCCGAATTTGAGCAGTTCTACGCCAAGGGTTTCCCCATGGGCACTCAAGTCGTTTAAGTCTGGCGCGTCTACCAATTCCGCCACGCCCGCACTGCCGGGAAGGTAGCCTTTTGAGGGTGGGAACGGCAAGGGCCAAAGACGTGCCGAACACATACCTGCGCGCTTGCCCGAGGGGGCGGCGGCGTGTCACGTTCAGGCATGGATCATCGGCAGCAAAACCCGCAAGGCCCGGCATTTGATCGGCGATTTCGCGACACACTCGAAGAGCTTTTGGTGTGGCGGCGCGATGTGCGACGGTTTCGCGCCGATCCGGTTGACCCCGCGTTGCTGCACGATTTGTTGCGCCTGGCAGCCCTTTCGCCCAGCGTCGGCAATGCGCAGCCGTGGCGGTTTGTGATCGTCGAAGATCCGGCGCGGCGCACCGAGATCATCCGCAATTTCGAAGCCGCCAACGCCGACGCTTTGACCGCCTATGAAGGTGATGAGGCCGAGACCTATGCCGGGCTTAAACTCGCGGGGCTGCGCGATGCGCCGGTGCATCTGGGTGTATATTGCGACGAGGCGACCGAGATGGGCGCCGGGCTTGGGCGGCGAACGATGCCGGAAATGCTGGCGTATTCGGTGGTCGGCGCGGTCACCACGCTATGGCTGGCGGCGCGCGCGCACGGCATCGGGCTGGGCTGGGTGTCGATTTTGGACCCGGTGGCTGCCGACCGCACGCTGGAGGTGCCCGAGACCTGGCGGTTGGTGGGATACTTATGCTTGGGCTATCCGGTCGAAGAACACACCGACCCGGAACTCGCGCGCGCCGGCTGGCAAGCCCGCGGCGACGTGGATGATTTTATTTTTAAGCGTTGAATTTCTATCAGCCCGGCGGATCGCGCCACGAGCCAAGGTTCCACAAGCCGATCGCAATCGTGATCCCGGTCAATGTGACCCAGAAATCAAAGCCGAAAAATAAAAACCACAACCAAGAATCACTGGCACGCAGCATCAACGATGTCACACCACCAATATCCGCCCACAAAAACAATGCCACGACGATCACGGAAATCCCGCTACCGAGGATGGCACGCTTAATCAAAAACATAAAAAATGCGCGCCGGCTGCGGATCAGATCGGGCAGCGCGGCGTTCATGCCACAGCACCATCAGCGCACAAGCGGAACATATCCAAGGTAACGACGATATCAGGCACCGGCTTTGCGGGCATCAAACGAGACATGTAAACCTCCAAACCGCGCCGATCTTTTTAGCGGTCGGAACTTTTAGCGGATGACCTATACGTCGGCGCTTCCTTCAATGATCGGCTTTCCACCGAGCGACGTCAACATATCGGCGACATCTTGAACGGCAGCGTCGGCTTTGGCCGCATCGACGGCACGGATCACGATGTTGGCGCCGGGCTTGCCGTCGCGAAAAAATGGGTAGGACCCGATCTCGGTATCCGGGTGACGTGCCTGCAGTTCGGTCAGCGGGCCGCCGGCTTGTCCTTCCGGGACGTGCGAGCTGACGGTACGACTGACCATCGGCTGGCCGCCCACCAAACGATGCCGGATACCGCCGAACATCGCCTGCATGATGCGCGGCACCCCCGGCAGCACAAACACGTTTTCGACCTGAAAACCCGGCGCTTTCGAGACCGGGTTTTCGATCAAGATTGCGCCTTCCGGCGTGTTGGCCATCCGCAACCGTGCTTCGGTGACCTCACCTTCGGCATAGTAATCACGCAAGACCGCCTCGGCTTCCGGGTTGCGACCGAACGGCAGGCCGAATGCCTGGGCAATACATTCCGACGTAATGTCATCATGGGTCGGGCCGATGCCGCCGGTGGTAAAGACATAGTCATATTGCGCGCGCAAGGCATTCACCGCGCCGCAGATCGCATCCGGCGTATCGGCGACAACCCTGGCTTCGGTCAGTCGAATGCCGAGCGCGTTCAGCTCGGCACCCAAATACGCCATATTGGCATCTTTGGTGCGCCCGGACAGAATTTCATTGCCGATGATGATCAATGCGGCGGTGACGATTTTAAGGGTGCTGTCTGACATCCGCTAACTATGCAGGCAGCACGCGTACTGTCAAAGCCTGCGATCAACGCATGCGGCAGAATCGGTTCAGGCGGTAAAGGTTACCCCATACCGCCCGTTCCGCGTCGCGCGCCGCAGGGCCGGAGGAGGTCCCCCCGGACACGACGCTGTGCAAAAGATCAGCCCAAATAATTAGCTTTGGATCTTCCAATCCCCATCGGGCATCCGGCATGCGGTGCCGTAGCCGACCTGAGGATCGCCACCGACGATCACTTCTGTTTGGTATTCGCGGCAATAAGCGCCGGTGTGAGTCTGTACCCCTTCACGGGTCGGCGTCACCGTGCCACGGTTGCCGGTTTCCGGATTCGACCAAGAAATGGTTTGGCCAATCGGGGCCTGAACTGCCGTTTGCTGTGCGCGCTGCGCATAAACTTGGTCGGCGCGATCTAATGATTGGCCCACGGAATTGCCGAGCAGTCCGCCGAGTACGACGCCAGCTGCCGTGGCGGCCAGTTGTCCTTTACCTTTTCCGAATTTCGAACCCGCATAACCGCCGGCGCCTGCACCCAGCACCGAGCCGACCATCTGCTTGGTGCCTTGATCGGTCACGCACGCGCTTAACGTGCCCAGGCTTAAGGCCGCAACCATCATCGCAGCGATGGCGCGCGCAAAGCGACGCTTCGGCTTTGTGGTGTTGGGTACGGTCTCAAAATTGATCAATAGTTTGCTCATAATTTCGTCCTCCTGTTTACGATGGCGCGCTTGGTGCGCCGACATGAGGAAATCATATTTAAGTTTATTTTTAATGTCAATTTTATATATAAAAATAAATGCAACAGACTATATCAGTAATTTTAATCATATTTTTGAACATGTTAACACTGGACGTCGCACAAAATAAAAACTATATAATTGATATCACTTCTGATTATATCTCCGTTAGGTGCCCCGACGATGCCATTTCGCTATACCGACGCTGATCGTCATACCTATCTGGAGTTCTTGGACCAGATGGGCTTAAAGTGGGTTGATCTATTCGCCGGCGACACGGAATTCTATTCCGCCGCCTATTGGGATTTACTGACATTCCTTTGGCGCACGCCCGACCCGGTGCGTAAAACCGATGCGCAGGGCGCAATCACCGGTATCAAAAGCCCTTTGACCGCTGCCAAGTATGTGGAAACAGCCATCAAGCGTGGCCTGATCATTGAAAAGCCGAACCCAACAGACGCACGTTCAAAACTACTGGCGCTGTCCCCAGCGCTTCGCGCGCAATTAGACGGGTTTTTTGACGATGCCGTGGCGGCGATGTGCACAACGGCCGAGAAGATTAAAAGCTAATACCCCCTAGCCCGCGCTACAAAAAATCTCTGAGCAACGCCACTAAAGGTACGTCGGCTGCGGGCATCGGATAGTCGTTGAGCCGCATCGGCATTACCCATTTAAGACGTTGGCCTTCGCGGGGCTCCGGCTGACCACGCCACATGCGGCATAGATACAGCGGCATCAGCAGGTGAAAATCATCATAGGCATGGCTGGCGAAGGTAAACGGCGCCAAGCAGGTTTCGGTAATATCGATGCCGAGTTCTTCTTTCAGTTCACGCACCAATGCCGATTCCGGCAATTCACCTGGATTGACCTTGCCACCGGGGAATTCCCACAGACCGGCCATAGATTTTCCTTCGGGTCGCTCGGCGATCAGCACACGTCCATCGGCATCGATGATCGCCGCCGCCGCGACCAAGACCGTCGGCAGATCACGGCCACGCCCGGCAAAGGGTGCATCCCAGCACCCGTTCGACGTATCAGGATCGGTAATCGGCATTGATCGAAATGTAGCCGTGGGTAAGATCACACGTCCAAACCACGGCAGCGCCCTCGCCCAAATTCAGGTCGACCTCGATATCAATCTCGGCCCCTTTCATGTGGGCGGCAACAGGGGCTTCGTCGAAACCCGCCACCGCTGCGCCGTCTTTGGCGACATCAACACCGCCGATGCGGATCGCCAACTTGTCGCGCTCGGCGCGTTCCCCGGCTTTGCCCACGGCCATCACGATCCGGCCCCAGTTGGCGTCTTCGCCGGCAATCGCGGTTTTCACCAACGGTGAATTGGCGATGGCGAGCGCAATCCGCTTTGCCGCGGCATCATGCTCGGCACCGCTCACGGCGACGGTGATAAATTTTGTCGCCCCCTCACCGTCACGTACAACTTGCTGCGCCAGATCGACGCACAAATCCATCAGGGCATCGCGGAAATCCGCCAGTTCAGGCGCGTCAGCATCACTGACCGCTGCGTTCCCCGCCGCCCCTGTCGCAAACGCCATCACGGTGTCGCTGGTCGACGTATCGCTATCCACCGTGGTTCGGTTGAAACTGACCTCCGTCGCGGCACTCAGACAGGCTTGCAACACGTCCGCCGGCAGCGCTGCATCGGTCGCGATGAATGACAACATGGTTGCCATATCCGGGGCGATCATACCCGACCCCTTGGCGATCCCGTTGATGGTCACCGGCGTACCGGCGATCTCGGCACTGCGCGTCGCCGCTTTCGGGAAGGTATCGGTGGTCATGATCGCGGCGGCGGCATCAGCCCACGCATCCGCCTTCAGCGCACCGGCCATGGCAGCAATATGCGGCGTGATTTTGGTGGCGGGCAGCACTTCGCCGATGACCCCGGTCGATGCGGCGAAAACTCGGCTCGGACGACACGCCAGCGCATCGGCCACCGCGGCCACCACCTCTTCGCACGCAGCCGCCCCGGCCTCGCCCGTGAACGCATTGGCATTGCCGGCATTGACGATCACGGAGCGCGCCTCGCCACCCATCAGATGCTGCCGACACCAATCGACCGGCGCCGACGGGCACAACGATTTCGTGAACACCCCTGCCGCCACAGTGCCCGGCTGAAACGCCATCAACAACAAGTCCGGGCGATCTTTGTATTTGATCGCAGCATTCGTTGCCGTCATCTCGACACCAGAAATCGGCGGCAGGTCGGGGAACATTTCAGGCGCCAGCGGCGAACGTGCGATCATATTATTGGTCCATCAATTCGCTTTTTTGCCATCGAGGCCAAACCGCTCGATCTCGGCTTTGCTGCGCAGGCTGTCGACGTATTGGCCGCCCGCTTCTTCAGCAGCGGCGGCACGCAATTCTTCAACGCTTTCTTCGAACGTTTTTGGCTTCGCTTGCCGACTCTCTTCGACCTTGATCACGTGATAGCCGAACTGGGTTTTCACTGGCGTCGAAGAATAGCTGCCGGCGTCCAACGCAAATGCTGCCGTTTCGAATTCAGGCACCATCTGCCCCTTACCGAAATAGCCAAGATCGCCGCCACGTGGTCCCGAAGGGCCGGTGGATTTTTCTTTCGCAAGCTCGGCGAAATCTGCGCCGCCATCCAATGCTTTGATAACCTCAAGCGCCTCGGCCTCGGTCTTCAGCAAAATGTGGCGCGCATGAATTTCCATTTCCGCCTCGGTCGCCTGCGCGTCGAAGCGGGCCCGGAGCTTATCCTCGGCGACCGCCTCTTCGATGATCTGACGGATCGTGTAACGCTCCAGCAGCTGTTCGGATATTTGCTCCAATCGCTCTTTATAAGCTGGCTCTTTATCCAACCCGCGCGCCCGCGCATCGGCAGCAACCAGCTTGGAATCGATCAAACTGGTCAGCAGCAGCGGAAACATCTGCTCGAACGGCGCGTTCTGATACTGCGGTGGCAGGTTGGAGAAGGCGTTGTCCAAGTCGGAACGTGTGATTTTATCGCCATTAACAATGGCGAGCACAGTAGACTCTTCGGCATAAGCCGGCTGGCTCAGGGTCATCAATGCCATCGCAGCGGCGCCAAAAATAGAAGCTCTCAAAGTCATGCGTCTCTCCAGGTTATGTGGGCCCGATGATGCCAGCCCAGCGCTTTGCCAGGATTAAAAGCACACCGAAGCGGGCAGAAGCAAGGACAGCCGAAGTACGGCGCAAAAACAATTATTCACATATTTGAAACCAAACAGCGCTAGTTCGTCATCTTACTGTCAGCTTTATTGGAAATAATAATTTTCAAGATTCACCACCATCCGAGAAGGAGCCTAAACATGGATGCATTCACAGAAACCGAAACGATCGAACTGGCTGCGTTTGCCATCGCGTTTTTGATCGGTGTTGTGGTCTGTGCTTATGTCGCCATCAAGGAAACGATTGAGTTAAAAAATCGCCGCGCCGCCAAGCGGTTGCTCTATGAAGATGCGGTCCGCCGCGAGGTAGCGCGTAAAAAACGCAGGCAAGAACGCCTTGCCGAAGAGCATGCCCGCCACGAACAGCAAAGCGGTGGCGCATCTTTCGCGTAAATTCCCAAAAAATCGTCGACATTACCGCGATTTCTTGTGTGCCGACAGAACCCCGTTCCCCGACTGTGTTTGCCCCAACTTCACACAACGTCAGTGCTTTTTCTTGCAACAATGCTGTTCGGACGGCATGTTGCGGTGCGAAATCCAGACGTTTTCGTAACAACGTTTACCTGTGTATTTTTGGGGAGAACGACCTTGAGCTTCACCATCGTCAATCCGGCACCAGCGCGTCTCAATCGCTCTGAACTCGCGGTCCCGGGCTCAAGCACGAAATTCCTCCAAAAGGCGGTGGAAAGCGCCGCCGACATGGTGTTTCTTGACCTCGAAGATGCCGTGGCGCCTGACGACAAGGAACAAGCCCGCAAGAACATTATCGAAGCGCTGAACGACCTTGACTGGTCGTCCAAGACCGTATCGGTAAGAATCAATGGCCTGGATACGCACTACTGCTATCGCGACGTCATCGATATCGTCGAACAAGCCGGCGACAAGCTGGACCTGATCATGATCCCGAAAGCCGGCACGGCGGCGGACATTTACGCCATCGACATGCTGGTAACGCAAATCGAAGCGGCGAAAGGCTTCAAAACGAAAATCGGGTTTGAAATGATCATTGAGACCGCGCTCGGCATGCAGAACGTACACGAAATCGCCGCAGCGTCACCCAGAAACGAATCCCTGCATTTCGGCGTTGCCGATTATGCCGCATCGACCAAAGCACGCACCACCAACATCGGCGGGCCGAACCCGGATTATGTAGTGCTGACTGACCCGATTGACGATCAAGATGGCGCCCGACTCGAGCACTGGGGCGATATGTGGCATTACGCCATCGCGCGCATGGTGGTTGCGGCCCGTGCCAACGGTCTACGCCCGATCGATGGCCCGTTCGGCGACATCAAAGACGGCGCCGGCTACGCCGCACAGGCACGCCGGGCTGCGGTATTGGGCTGCGAAGGTAAATGGGCCATCCACCCCACCCAGATCGATCTCGCCAACGACGTCTTCAGCCCGTCTGAGAAAGCGGTCGCACAAGCGCAAGCGATCTTGGACGCCATGGAAGAAGCACAAAAGCAGGGGCGCGGCGCCGTGACCCTGGATGGCAAGCTGATCGATATCGCATCCATCAAGCAAGCCCGCGTATTGGTCGACACCGCCGCGCAAATTGCCGGTGACTGATTAACACAACGTGGAAACGTTCGACCTTTTCGTAACATGGATGCGGCCCGGCAATGCAGCCTCGCCAAACCGCCCCCAAAGATGGTAAGCACTGAGCCATGCAGGGATATTTAGACTTTGAAAAGCCGATTGCCGATCTTGAGAGCAAGATCGAGGAGCTTCGCCATCTGTCGAGTGAGGGCGAGGTCAATATCGTTGACGAGGTCAGTAGATTACAAAGCAAGGTGCAGCGGTTACTTACGCAGACCTACAACAAGCTGACGCCGTGGCAGAAAGCACAAGTCGCCCGCCATCAAAACCGGCCGCATGCCCTATCCTACATCGAAGGCATGATTGACGATTTTACGCCGCTGGCCGGCGACCGTGCATTTGCCGAAGACACCGCGATTGTCGGTGGCCTCGGTCGGTTTCGTGGGCGCTCGGTGGTGATCATCGGCACCGAAAAAGGCAGCACCACGGAAACCCGCATTCGCCATAATTTCGGCATGGCGCGGCCCGAAGGATACCGCAAGGCACAGCGGCTGATGCAATTGGCCGACCGTTTCGGCCTGCCGTTGATCACATTGGTCGATACGCCGGGTGCGTATCCGGGCGTCGATGCCGAAGCGCGCGGCCAGGCGGAAGCCATCGCACGCTCAATTGAGACCTGCATTAAGGTCCGCGCGCCGTTCGTCAGCGTCGTCATCGGCGAAGGCGGATCAGGCGGCGCCATCGCGCTCGCCGTCGCCGACCGGGTACTGATGCTGGAACATGCGATCTATTCCGTCATTTCGCCCGAGGGCTGTGCGTCTATATTGTGGCGCGACCAAGACAAAGCCGCCGACGCCGCCGAGGCGCTCAAACTGACCTCCGGCGATTTGTTCAAGTTAGCGGTGATCGACAGCATTATCTCCGAGCCGCTGGGCGGCGCGCACCGTGAACCCGACGTGGCGATCAACAAAGTCGCCGAAGTGATTGAGAAATCTTTGAACGAGTTGGCCCCCATCCCGCTCGACACACTGATCCAGCAACGCCGCGCCAAATTCCTAGAGATGGGTCAAAAAGGCCTGGGCTAAGCGCCAGGTCATCGGCACCGAAACACCAATCTGAACAAAGCCCGACTTACGCCTTCCCCTGCGCCTTGCCGTGGCAGTGCTTGAACTTGCTGCCGGAGCCGCATGGGCACGGCGCGTTGCGTGGGACGCGGCCCCAGGTATCCGGGTTGTTGGGATCAATGTCACCGGCAGCTTGGCGGTTGGTGATCGGGGCGGGTCCGGCCGGCGTGCCGGCAGGTGCCGCATCGCCTGACTGAATGGCCGGGTCCGAGCGGGTTTCGTGCATTTCCTGAGCCGGACGCTGGAACAATTCGGGCTCCGGCTGCTCTTGGAACTGCACTTGCGCCAATACCGTGGTGACACGGTCACGCAGACCATCCAGCATTTCTTCGAACAGATCGAAGGCTTCGCGTTTATATTCGTTGAGCGGGTCGCGCTGCGCATAGGCGCGAAGGCCAATGCCTTGGCGCAGGTGATCGAGCGTCAATAGATGCTCTTTCCAGTTTTGGTCAAGCAACTGCAGCAAAAGGCTCTTTTCGACCATCCGCATGACGTCGGGGCCGACTTGCGCGGCTTTTTCAGCCATTTTGCGGTTGGTGATATCCAACAAACGCTCACGGATTTCCTGATCGGCGATACCCTCTTCTTTCGCCCAATCGTGTACCGGCAGATCAAGGCCGAACACGCGTTGGATTTCTTCGTGCAAAAGGTCGACATTCCACTGATCGGCATAAGCCTTTTCAGGGATCGCAGATGTCACCATATCGTTGACCACCTGCTCGCGCATATCGACGATGTCGTCAGCGACATTTTCGGCGGCCATCAGATCGCGGCGCTGTTCATAGATCACCTTGCGCTGATCGTTCATGACGTCGTCAAATTTCAGCAGGTTCTTCCGAATTTCAAAGTTCCGCGCCTCGACCTTCGTTTGCGCTTTTTCAAGCGCCTTGTTGACCCACGGATGGACAATCGCCTCACCTTCTTGCAGGCCGAGCTTTTGCAGCATACCGTCGATTCGCTCGGACCCGAATATCCGCATCAGATCGTCTTTCAGCGACAGATAAAACTTCGATGTGCCCGGATCACCCTGACGACCGGCACGGCCCCGCAACTGGTTATCAATGCGCCGGCTTTCGTGGCGCTCGGTACCGAGCACGAACAGGCCGCCGGCTTCCAAGACGATCTCCCGGTCACGTTGAATTTCTTCGCGGAGTGCGGCGGCTTTTTTCTCGTACGCCGGCGAGCCGACCTCGTCGTCGACTTCTTTATCCAAACGCATTTCCAAGTTGCCGCCCAACTGAATGTCGGTACCCCGACCTGCCATGTTGGTGGCGATGGTCACGCCGCCCGGCCGACCGGCCTGGGCGATGATATAGGCTTCCTGCTCGTGATAGCGG
>ERZ887849.2595-NODE-2595-length-14668-cov-8.838568_pt1 | contig 14668 bp, 14 predicted proteins | sample MGYA00521267_ERZ887849 | MGnify/ENA primary metagenome ERZ887849 (study PRJEB32303, sample SAMEA104408601) | aquatic metagenome | biome: Brackish water; feature: Pelagic; material: water | place: Baltic Sea | collected 2014-06-06T16:11:00 | depth 2,863 m ... | reverse complement strand
ATATCACGACGAAAGGCTTGGCGTTGAATGATTATGCTCAGGTAAAAGAGGAGCGTGCTTATGTTAAATCGTACAGTCTTCGTTTGGAAATGGACCCCATTGAGGTGCCTATTGTTCTTCCTAACGTCTTCTTTGATTTAGCTAAATCAGAGCTGCGCGAAGAAAGTAAAGTGGCTTTAGATACGGTATTTAGCATCTTGCAACGCAATCCTACTATTACTATTGGTCTGCGCTCACACACGGATTACCGTGATACAGATGCGAAAAACGATGTGCTCTCGCAAGCACGTGCACAAAGTTGTGTGGATTACCTCATTCAGAAAGGCATTCCTTCGGAACGTTTAACGGCAGTTGGAATGGGAGAGAAAGAACCATTTGTTATTTCAGCCGATTATAAAGGGCTCGGTGCTGACAAATTCAAAGCTGGGGATAATCTAACAGAAACGTTCATTAAAGGTCTTAGTAAAGAAGATCAGGAGGTAGCGAATCAAATCAACCGCCGTACGGATTTCAAGGTATTAAGTGATGATTACGTTCCCTCTACTTCCGTGGCAGCTGGTGAATCCACAGAAGCCGGTGCTGCACAACCTAAGAAGAATGAGAACCCTATAGGTCAAACCATGACTCTAGGTCCTAAAGACCGTTCATTAGGTAAAATTGCAATGGATAACGGGATGAACGTTGTACAGTTGAAAAACCTAAATGGTGGTTTACGTGGCGCGCGCCCTCTGCCGGGTATGGTGATTAAAGTAACGCCTAACGGTGACTATTCAGCGTTCGATGCTGATCATTATCAGGTTCAAAGTGGCGATACCATGCGAGGCATTGCGAAGGAAACCGGGGCTGACGTTAAGGAGATCCGTGATTTAAACGGTTTCAAAAGTGATAAAGATTTAATCATTGGATCCTGGATTCAGATTAAGTAGCATAAACTATTAAAATGAAAAGCGCGCACGGGTCTCCCGTGCGCGCTTTCTCGTTATTTTTGCAGCATGAATAATACATCAGACCGCTATACAGGACGAGGCGTAAGTGCCCAGAAAGAGGACGTCCACAATGCAATCAAAAACATTGATAAAGGCTTGTTTCCTAAGGCCTTCTGTAAAATAGTTCCGGATTATTTGACGGGTGATGATGACTATTGTCTCGTCATGCATGCAGATGGTGCAGGTACTAAAAGTTCACTGGCTTACATGTACTGGAAAGAGACCGGTGACATAAGTGTATGGAAGGGTATCGCTCAAGACGCGTTAATCATGAATATTGATGATTTGCTTTGTGTCGGGGCTACGGAGAATATTATGCTCAGTTCCACCATTGGTCGTAACAAGGGTTTAATCACTGGTGAAGTGCTAAGTGCGATCATCGGCGGAACGGAATCGCTTTTAGAAGAATATAGAAAACACGGTATAGATATCATCAGTACAGGCGGTGAAACGGCTGATGTTGGTGATTTGGTCAGAACCATCATTGTCGATAGTACAGTAGTTGCTCGGATGAAGCGCTCGGATGTTATAGATAATGCGAATATCAAACCGGGTAACGTGATAGTAGGATTAGCTTCTTATGGTCAAGCGACTTATGAGTCGGAATACAACGGTGGGATGGGGTCGAACGGTTTGACTAGTGCTCGACACGATGTGTTCAGTAAAGCTTTGGCAGCAAAGTATCCAGAAAGCTTTGATCCCGCAGTTCCTGAGTCGCTCGTTTATACGGGTACAAAATCTCTGACAGAACTAACGGATACGCCGCTAGACGCGGGGAAATTGGTGCTTAGTCCTACCCGCACCTATGCACCTATTATTAAGCGAATTTTAGACGAGTACCGCGGTAAAATTGACGGTATGGTACATTGTTCAGGCGGTGCACAAACGAAGATTTTACATTTCCTGGAAAAAGGACACGTGATTAAAGACGCGCTGTTCCCTATACCACCACTCTTTAAAATGATTCAGGAGGAGAGCGGCACTGGCTGGGAAGAAATGTACCAGGTATTTAATATGGGACACCGTATGGAGCTGTATGTAGATCCTTCCATTGCAGATGCCATTATCGCTATCAGTGAAAGCTTTGGGGTATCCGCGAAGATTGTGGGAAGAGTTGAAGAGAGTTCAGCTAAGGAATTGACCATTAGTAGCGAGTTCGGCACCTTTAAGTACGAGAAGTAATGGCGATGATTGATAAGCTTAATGTGATTTTTCAGCGCTATAATGAAGTGAACGATCTCATTATTCAGCCGGACGTTATATCGGACGGAAAACGCTATGTTCAGCTCAATAGGGAGTATAAAAACTTGAAGCCTTTAGTTGAAGTCAGAGAACAATACTTGGAAATGTCCAGCCGTATTGAGGAAGCTAAGGGGGTATTGAAAGAAGAGAAAGATCCAGATTTTCGTGAAATGGCGAAAATGGAATTGGATGAATTGGAGCCTGCTTTTGTAGCCTTAGAAGAGGAAGTAAAAATTCTGTTATTACCGAAAGATCCTGAGGACGATAAAAACGCATTAGTCGAGATTCGTCAGGGAGCAGGCGGTGATGAAGGTGCTATTTTTGCAGGCGATTTGTTTCGAATGTACCAGCGTTATTGTGAGGGTAGGGGTTGGAAAATAGAGATTCTAACCATGAACGAAGGTTCCGCTGGAGGTTTTAAAGAGGTCTCTTTTGAAGTTAGCGGTGAATCTGTTTATGGGATTTTAAAATATGAAAGTGGTGTGCACCGCGTACAACGTGTTCCTGCAACAGAGAGTCAGGGGCGTGTACATACTTCTGCAGCGTCCGTAGTCGTTCTTCCAGAAGCGGAGGAAGTCGATGTGGACCTGGATATGAAAGACGTTAAAAAAGATACGTACCGTTCACAAGGAGCAGGGGGGCAGCACGTGAATAAGACGGAAAGTGCCGTACGCTTGACACACCTTCCCACTGGTATCGTGGTAGAATGTCAAGACGGTCGAAGCCAACACAAAAACTTCGAACAAGCTTTGAAGGTATTGCGTTCCCGCATGTTTGACATGGAGTTCAAAAAGAAGCAGGAGGAGCAGGCAGCTCAGCGTAAAACCATGGTAAGTACGGGTGATCGTTCGGCAAAAATTCGAACCTACAACTATCCCCAGGGACGAGTCACCGATCATAGAATTGGTTTAACCAGTTATAATTTGAACGATGTGGTTAATGGGGATATTCAGAAGTTTATTGACGAACTTCACATGGCCGAGAATGCCGAGAAAATGAAAGAAGGATCGGACGATTATTAGAGCAAGATGAATAGAGAAGCGTTAATTGAGCAAATTAGAGCAAAGCGAAGTGTGCTTTGTGTGGGGTTGGATACGGATTTGGAAAAAATCCCAGCGCATTTATTGCATGAGGAGGATCCAGTGTTCACCTTTAATAAAGCCATCATCGACGCGACCGCTGCATCGACAGTTGCCTATAAACCTAATATTGCCTTTTATGAATCCATGGGCGTTAAAGGTTGGCAAAGCCTTGAGAAGACCATTCAATATTTAGATGAGAAGTATCCAGAAATTTTCACTATTGCAGATGCCAAGCGCGGTGATATTGGAAATACCTCAAAAATGTATGCAAAGGCATTTTTCGAAAACATGAATTTCGATAGTGTCACTGTAGCCCCTTATATGGGCGAGGATAGTGTGACTCCTTTTCTTGAATTCCCAAATAAATGGGTAATACTTTTGGGACTTACCTCAAACAAAGGCGCATTCGATTTTCAGTTTATTGAGAACGCAGAAGGTGAAGCGCTGTTCGAAAGCGTTGTTAAAAAAGCGCAGGAATGGGCTACTGCTGATCAGTTAATGTTTGTTTTGGGTGCAACGAAGACGGAGCATTTAGCGCGTCTGCGTGCTATTGCGCCTGATCATTTCTTTTTGGTTCCCGGCGTTGGTGCGCAGGGCGGTTCTCTCGAAGAAGTATTAAAACAAGCGACGAATAAAGACTTTGGTGTTTTAGTCAATAGTACACGCGGTATCATTTACCAGAGCAATGGATTAGATTTTGCCCAGGCAGCGGGTAGCGCCGCACGAACGCTTCAGCAAGAAATGGAGCGTCTATTGTTCTAGTGTGCGTTGAGTCACACTCATGAGTTTTAGAAGCCCGAACTTTGAGGTATCTTAAAACTCAATTATGGAAATCATCGGATATATCGCATCCATTTTTATTGGAATCTCACTCGGTCTTATTGGTGGCGGGGGGGTCAATCCTAACCGTTCCTGTATTGGTGTACCTTTTCGGTATTGGGGCAGAAATGAGTACCGCCTACTCTTTATTTATCGTTGGTTCAACCGCATTGGTAGGTGGTATTCGCAACGCGAGCTTAGGTAATGTGAATTATAAAACCGCAGTAGTTTTTACCATTCCTGCCTTTATTGCTGTTTACGCTACTCGCGCTTATTTGGTCCCTGCAATTCCTAATGAAATAATGACCATTGGAACGTATGCCTTGACTAAGGACATTGCCATCATGGTGTTCTTTGCTTTGGTAATGCTCGCGGCTTCAGTAAGCATGATTCGCAACAAGCGAAAGGAAGAAGAAGAAGAAGACGAAAATGCAGTTCCAAAGTTCAACGTACCCGCCATAATATTAGAAGGAGCAGTTGTCGGTGTACTAACGGGTATTGTTGGTGCTGGCGGTGGATTTTTGATCATTCCAGCATTGGTTCTTTTCGCAAAATTGCCCATGAAAAAAGCCGTTGGGACCTCACTGTTAATTATTGCGGCGAAGAGTTTGATTGGATTTATCGGAGATGTACAACGTTATGGCGACCAATTGGATTGGACCCTCTTACTAACGGTAACCGCCATTGCGGTATTTGGTATCTTTATAGGTATCTATTTAAATAAATTTATTGACGGTAAAAAACTGAAGAAAGGCTTCGGCTGGTTCGTCTTATTGATGGCCGTCTACATTATTGGAAAACAACTTTAATAGCATAGAATTAAAATCGCAATATCATGACAGTAGAACAGATTTATACGGGATGTTTGGCACAAGGTGCCTACTACATTGCCTCAAACGGTGAAGCAGTAATCATCGATCCATTGCGCGAAGTAGGTCCATACCTCGATCGTGCAGAGAAGGATGGTGTAACCATTAAGTACATTTTAGAGACGCATTTTCATGCGGATTTCGTCTCAGGTCACCTTGATTTAGCAGCAAAGACTGGTGCGAAAATCGTTTATGGCCCTACTGCGAATACGCAGTTTGATTGCCATATTGCTGAAGATGGTGAGGTTTTAAAGGTGGGTGACGTAACTATTCAAGTTATGCATACACCGGGTCACACGATGGAAAGTACTACCTATTTGCTAAAAGACGAAAGTGGTAAAGATTATGCAATTTTCTCAGGTGATACGCTATTCTTAGGTGATGTAGGTCGTCCTGATCTTGCACAGAAAGCAGCAAGTATGACACAAGAAGATTTGGCAGGCATACTGTTCGATTCTTTACGCAACAAAATCATGGTTTTGGCGGATGATGTTATCGTATATCCAGGTCATGGTGCAGGTTCTTCTTGTGGTAAAAACATGTCTAAAGAAACAGTAGGTACCATTGGAGAGCAAAAAGCGACCAACTATGCACTTCGTGCGAACATGACAAAAGAGGAATTTGTGGCAGAGGTAACGGATGGTTTATTGCCTCCACCGGCCTATTTTCCAGAGAATGTTCGTATGAATAAAACGGGGTATGAAAGTTTGGATAAAGTCATGGAACGTGGCTTGCGTCCGCTCTCTGTGGATGCATTCGAAGCAGCTGCAACTGAAACAGAGGCGTTGATTTTAGATACACGTCATCAGGATACCTTCATCCACGGGTTCATTCCACAATCAATATTCATTGGTATCAAAGGCAGCTTCGCCATGTGGGTCGGTGCTTTGATTCCAGATATCAAGCAAGAAATCTTGATTGTGGCTGATCCAGGAATGGAAGAAGAGGTCGTGACAAGGTTATCGCGTGTGGGTTACGATAATTGCATCGGTTTCCTAGACGGAGGGTTTGATGCTTGGAAGAGTTCAGGTAAAGAGATAGATGCACTTGCTCAAGTTACCGCTGAAGAACTCAAGGGTATTACGAATGCAACCGTAGTCGATGTTCGTAAATCAGGTGAGTATTTGAGCGAACATTTGATCGATGCCATTAACGTAGAGTTGGATTACATCAATGATCAAATGTCTAGTGTGCCTCAAGAAGGCACGTTCTATGTGCATTGTGCAGGTGGCTACCGTTCGGTGATCGCTTCTTCAATTCTAAAAGCACGCGGTTACCACAATATGGTGGACGTTGCAGGGGGCTTTAAAGCGATTCAGGAAGCTGGACTTAACGTTTCCGATTACGTTTGTCCATCGACTTTATAAATACGACTCAATTCGTGGACCGCGCCTAAAAAGGCGCGGTTTCCATGTTTTCTAAGCCCTAACTGCTTCATCTTATTTCTAACACATTAACGAACAAAACACTATGGATTTAATTCTTCAACCTTGGCCCTGGTATGTGAGCGGCGCCCTTATCGCATTTGTGATGTGGCTCCTTCTTTACTTCGGTAAGTCGTTCGGTTTCTCGAATAATTTGAGAACCCTTTGTACGATGTGTGGTGCTGATAAATTTGCGCCTTTTTTCCAGTTCAATTGGAAAACGCAAAGTTGGAATTTGTTTTTTCTTGTAGGCGCCGGTTTGGGTGGTTACATCGCAACGAATTTTCTAACCACACCAGATTATGTAGTCGCCATTTCAGAGGCAACCATTGACGATCTTGGAGCCTTAGGTTTTGCTGTTCCAACAGCTTACGCACCAGCCAGCCAATTCGGTATGGAAGCGCTGAGCAGTTGGCAGAATATTTTGATTTTAGCGCTCGGTGGTTTTATGGTAGGATTCGGAGCGCGTTATGCCGGGGGATGTACTTCTGGACATGCGATTTCAGGAATCTCTGATCTTCAACCCGCATCCTTACTCGCTGTCGTAGGGTTTTTTATTGGTGGCCTCGCCATGACACATTTGATTTTCCCATTAATCTACTAAGCCATGAAACAGATAAAATTTTTACTTGCAGGTACGTTGTTCGGTATCATTATGTTTAAGAGTGAAGCCGCTTCATGGTACAGAATTCAGGAAATGTTCCGTTTCCAAGACTTCCACATGTACGGAATCATTGGTCTAGCAGTAGCTATAGGTGTGCCTATGGTTTGGTTCATGAAAAAGAACAATGCGAAGGATTTTTCAGGTGCACCTATTGTATTTAATCCAAAGGCTTGGAGTATACCTCGTTACCTTTTTGGTGGGATTATCTTCGGTTTGGGTTGGGCATTAAGCGGTGCTTGTCCCGGTCCTATCGTTGTAAATATTGGTGCAGGTTTCGTGGGTTACATCATCGTTTTGATAGCCGCTTTATTCGGAACCTTCCTGTACGGAGTGCTACGCGATAAACTACCGCATTAAGACGTATGGATTTTAATCAAGTACCTCAAGAAAAAAAGACGCAGTTTGCCTTACTCATCGGTCAGATGGGTAAGAGCATTCTAGCTATTTTGTTTGGTGTATTGATTTTAGGATCGTTGTGGGGCGTTAGTTCCTCAGTTCCAGAACCACCTAACTTTGGGCCACAACTGGAAGAAGTTCCAGATGTCCCTTGGGATTATGTCCTCTTTAAAGATGTTGATTTCCTCCAACCACCAACGACAGAACAGGTGGCCTATGGGCGAAGATTAGTCGACGCAACTGCCGATCATATCGGTCCAAACACTGACAAGCCTTTCGCTGGAAATAATTTAAACTGCTCATCTTGTCATTTAGATGGCGGTGGCAAGCCTTTCGCAGCACCTTTTGTAACCGTACCGAGCCAATTTCCTCAGTTTCGTAGTCGCGAAAATAAAGATGGTACCATAGAAGAACGCGTCAACGGTTGTATGCAGCGTTCAATGAACGGGAAGCCTTTGCCGGTGGATGGAGAAGAAATGACAGCAATCGTTGCGTATATGGAATGGTTGAGCTACGATAAGCCTCGTGGCGAAAAAATAAAAGGAAATAAGTTTCTCTCCGTTCAGTTTCCAGATCGTCGTGCGGATCTCGAGAACGGAAAAGCGGTGTACATTCAGCATTGTCAATCCTGTCATATGGACGATGGTCAGGGTCAACGTGCCTTGAATAGTTTTACCTATACCTACCCGCCGTTGTGGGGGCCGGATTCATACAATGACGGTGCGGGTATGCATCGAGTGATTACTGCAGCCCAGTTTATCAAAGGAAATATGCCATTGGGAACTACGGCGGATGAGCCCTTACTAACGGATGAAGAGGCCTACGATGTGGCTGGATATATCAATAGCTTCGCTCGGCCGGAGAAAGCGAATAAAATGGCGGATTTCCCCGACCGAACATTAAAGCCAATGAGCACTTCTTATGGTCCTTGGGCGGATTCGTTCTCTGCAGACCAACATAAGTTTGGTCCTTATGGAGAAATTGCTGCTTTTTATAAGGCTGAATACGGTCTCAATAAGTCCAAATAATGCGAAAGATTTTGTTCCTGTGGCTACTTCCAGTGATGACTTGGGGGCAAAATGCGAGTGTTCTAAAAGTTCAGCAAGGGGTTCGGTTCACCTCTTTTTCTATGACCACACAAAACGGTCTTTTCGGTCCCCATGCAGCTTTAACGGATTATTATGCGAATGCTGTAGGGCTGGATTATTTACTCCATGCTAAAAAGGGCAAATGGCGCTTTGATGCTGAGGTATATAGCAGTGCTTTAGTTTTTGGTAATCCTTGGGAATTGGATCCTTTGACCTCAAAAACATCCCGGTATGAGGGCGGTTTATTTGCGGTAAATGCCAAAGAGCGGCGCGTAGTGGTGGTGCCTTCCATAGCCGAATGGACCTACCTAGGTGATCGATTCAAAATGGGCTTCGGTAACTTCGCTTTGGAGGGAACCTTCCTAAATATGGAGCACGGTCGAATGATTCCATCCACCTTCACGGGTCTTCATTTGGATTGGAAGCAGGGCCAATGGAAGTATACATTCGCCGCAATCTCGCACGTGGGTGCGAGAAGTACTAGTGGATTTAAGACCGTTGCCAATTCCTTAGCACAATACAATCCGGGTTTAGATACCAGCGGTTCTAGGCACGATAAGAGCCAAGTGGAAACGCCGGGTATTTTATATTTCAGTGGTAAAAATACACATGTATTTAAGCAGTGGTACGGATCGATGACTGCAGAGTATTACGGGTTACCAGGCGTTTTTCATACGGTAGTGTGGGATGAGAAATTGGCCCACAATCAGCACCTGATACAGCTCCAGTACATTCGTCAAGAAAAATGGGGAAACGGCGGCAATGCTGATCCTTATCTGGCCTACTTTCAGCAGCAGCGTAGTCAATACTTTGGGTTGAAATATTCGAATAAAGTGGGTGATGTTGATTATTACTCCGCGATCTCCCACATTGATGGAAACGGAAAATTGTTGTTCCCAAGGGAATGGGGAAGGGAATACCTGGTCACCTTTCAAGGGCGAGAGCGTCAAGAAGGTATGGGAAGAACAACGGCCATAGTCTTTGGTGCCTCTGGTAAATGGCAGCAAGGCAAAGTCGGCCACAATGGAGGAGTCAGCACAGGAATTTATGTGCGTCCAGAACCGGGCAATTATAAATACAATAAATACGCCATGCCGAGCAATCAACAAACGAACGTTTGGTGGGGGCAACAGTGGAAAGGCGGAACGCACAAGCTTCTAGCAATGCTGGTTTATAAGGTGCCATTGGGCAGTCAAACTATAACAGCAGGGCAAACCATTAATAAAGTTGATATGGTAAATATCAATCTGATTTACCGCTACCAACCGCGACTGTTCCAGAAATAAAATCGCATCCAAGGTTTGAGGCCAACTTTTCAAGAGCGTACCTTTAAGCCAATGAATAATCCGTTCGAAAGTCTGAAAAATGTATTCTTCGTTTTTGCTGTGATTCTCATAGCAGGAACCGTGGGTTACCGTTGGCTCGAGGGTTTTGATTGGCTGCAATCCTTTTATATGGTGATTCAGACCGTGAGTACGGTAGGGTTTAATGAGGTTGGCCCACTGAGTACTGGAGGAATTTGGTTTACCATCGCATTGATTGTAGGAAGTTTTGGAACCTTCGCATATGGTGCAGGGCTTTTGGCTCAATTGGCCATAGACGGAAAAGTGCAACTGTATTTACGAACGAAAAGATTGGAGCGTAAGGTGGAAAAGCTAAAGAATCATACGATTGTCTGCGGACTTGGACGAAATGGACGCCAGGTAGTGAGTAAACTCAAGGCCTACGGTGTGCAGGTGATCGTGTTGGAATTGGATGAAGAGCGCGCAAACAGGTACCGAGAGGAGCTGGACGGTGTTGTGGTCCTTATTGGTGATGCGACTAATGATGAAATTCTTGAAAAGGCCAATATTGGTCATGCGAACAGCCTTGTTGCTGCCTTAGCGTCGGATACGGATAATCTTTTTGTGGTGATCTCCGCGCGACAGTTGAATCCAAAATTGGTTATCGGAGCACGTGCAAATACAGAAAGTACAGAGAAAAAACTCTTAGCTGCCGGTGCAAATTATACCGTGAGTCCCAACCTCGTAGGAGGCTCCCATCTTGCGCACAACCTCATGAATCCGGGTGTGATGAACTTCTTAGACCACCTAAGTGTGGGGGGATCGAGCGCAACAAATATTGAAGAAATTGTGGTGGATGAACTGCCCGAAGAGCTGTCTAATTGCAATATTAAGGACCTAGAAATACGCCAGCAAACGGGTTGTACCGTTATAGGGTATGTAGATGAGTCAGGGGAGTTATATGTAAATCCATCTCCTGATTTTAAAGTTGCACCGCATTCGAAGCTTTATGTTTTGGGCAATGACGAGCAGATTCGCGCGTTTCGCAATTGGTTTAATAAACAAACTCAGGCTTCCTAGTTATGAAAATACTTTTTACCGGTTCCAATGGCTTATTGGGTCAAAAAATAGCTGTTGCTACGGCCAATTATCCCCAGCACACTTTTTTAGCTACGTCTCGTGGAGCAAATAGAACCCAAGCGATGGGAACAGCAAGTTATGCTGCGATGGACATCACTAATGCAGAAGATGTAAGCGCGGTTGTTGGTGTGTTTGAGCCTGATGTGATCATTCACGGCGCTGCCATGACGCACGTTGACGAATGTGAACTGCATCCGGAGCAAGCGACCTTAATGAACGTTGAAGGAACCCGCAACATAGCCAATGCAGCAAATGAAGTGGGTGCACACGTCGTGCACATCAGTACAGATTTTATTTTCGATGGAAAAGATGGTCCGTATAAGGAAGATGCAAAGGCTCAGCCTTTAAGTCATTACGGTTGGACAAAATTAGAAGCAGAAGAGATTATCCAGGAGTTGCCTTCATGGAGCATTTTACGCACCGTTTTGGTGATCGGTATGGCAGAAGACCTGAGCCGAAGTAACATCGTTTTGTGGGCGAAAGGCGCTTTAGAGAAAGGCCAGCCAATCAATGTTGTGGACGACCAATTCCGCACTCCGACGCTTGCCGAAGATTTGGCCCAGGGAGCTTTGCTTGCCGCCGATCAATGTGTACAGGGCATTTTTAATATTTCAGGACCGGATTTCATGTCCATTTACGAATTGGTAGGGCAGGTTGCGGCGCACTTTGGTTTATCCATGGAGTCCGTTACACGAACCGACTCCACCACCTTGAATCAGCCCGCAAAACGTCCGCCGCGCACGGGATTTGATATTTCTAAAGCAAGAGCTGAATTGGGCTATAAGCCACATACTTTTCAAGAGGCGCTAGAAATCATTGCAAATCAAGCAGGATTGTAAGCACATATTTGTAGGGACCACTGCTTTCCACTATTTTCGGAGTTCACTCTAACAGATCCGAAAGGAGCATGGCAAAATCGACAGAAGCATGGGGCTCTCGCGTAGGGCTCATTTTAGCAATGGCAGGAAATGCTGTTGGTTTAGGTAATTTCTTACGCTTTCCAGTCCAGGCCGTACAGAACGGTGGTGGGACATTCATTATTCCTTACCTCGTTAGTTTTCTGCTCATGGGAATTCCATTGCTCTGGGTAGAGTGGGCGATGGGTAGATTTGGCGGTCGCTACGGAGATCACAGTACGCCTTTCATTTTAGACAACATGACCAAACGCCGGTTCTGGAAATACTTTGGTGTTTTTGGAATTTTCACCAACATGGGCGTCATGGCATACTATACCTACATCGAAAGTTGGACGCTGACCTACACATTGAAGTCACTAAAAGGCGATTTCCTTGGTGTAAATCTTGACCAATTGGACACCTATTTCAACAACTACGTCGACTTAGGCAGTGGCATTAATTTTCCAGTCTGGGCGCTGCTTGCCTTCCTCATTACATTAACCATCAATATTTACATCCTCTCGCGGGGCTTAAGTGCAGGAATCGAAAAGGTGGCGAAAATCGCTATGCCCTTGCTTATCGGTTTCGGTGCATTCCTAGCCATCATGTCTTGGACTACCGGCTCGACAGGCCGTTGTGATGACTGTTCTACGTTTATTGGATTAAATTTCTTGTGGGAGCCCGATTTCTCATCACTGGCGAATCCTAAAATATGGTTGGCTGCGGCCGGCCAAATTTTCTTCACCCTCTCTGTGGGGATGGGTACTATTCACTGTTACAGCTCCTACCTCAGTCAACGTGATGATATTGCGCTGAATGCAATGTCTGCAGGTTGGATGAATGGTTTTGTTGAGATCGTACTAGGTTCAGCAGTGGTTATTCCTATTGCCGTAGGATACCTCGGTTTAGACTGGGTCGTGGACAACGCAGGATTTATGATGGCCTTTAAGACCATGCCGTTCCTCTTTGACCAATGGGGCAGTATTATGGCAGTAATCGCAGGTGTAGCCTGGTTTGGATTACTGTTCTTTGCGGGAATTACTTCCTCTCTGGCCATGGGAACGCCTTGGATGGGCTTCGTACAGGATGAATTTGGATGGACGAAAAACAAGAGTGCTATTCTTTTGGGGATTGCCATTTTGATTATGGGTCTACCTACCATCTTATTCTTTGAAAAAGGCGTCTTTGACGAATACGATTACTGGACAGGAACAGTGAGTTTAGTCATCTTCGCTCTTGCGGAGGTTATTTTATTTGCTTGGGTCTTTGGTATGGATAAAGGTTGGAAGGAAATTACCGATGGCGCCGACATGCGTGTCCCCAGAATTTACCGTCCCATCATTAAATACGTAACGCCGTTATTCATAGGAATCATCTTTTTGACCTCATTGTTTAAACCATTGAACGGCGAATTGTCCGATTGGTCCACCGCCTTCAACAGCCTTACCAGCGGTCAGGGCTGGCCATGGGCAAACGACAGTATCATTAATCAGATCTTCCACATCAACACTGGAGTGCAGTGGATGGCTGATGGTGCGCTTACAAACATGTTCTATATCGATATGAGCCGATTCTTCCTTTTGGCCTGCTTCTTTGGACTTGTTGCCATGGTGAAAATAGCATCGAACAAACGTAAAAAAGCCGCGTAATTATGACGACTTCAGCTTTAATCATGATCATTTTAACGCAAGGAACCGTTCTTGCGGCGACCATCTATTTCTTTCGCAAGGTGTTAAAGACACCTCCGAAACCCGAGCCGGATTCGTACAAAGACAATGACAATGCTCCCCGTGACTAAGTCAGCAACTTTTAGTTATTCACGAAATTTGTAGACTAGCCACGCACTGCCCAACTTGCAGGTAAATGCACTTGCAATGCACCAGGCTAAAGCACAAATTATTCGAACCTTTCAGCTTTTTATAGTGGCCGCTCTCGCGGCCACTATTTGGTTACGGCCCGCGGCCGAGGCGCGCGAAGCGCGCCTCGGCTTCCTTTCGATGTGGTGGTCGGAGCACCCCACGCTTAAAGTGAACCACTTGGATTCAACCGCCATCTGGACCTTGCCTTTGCCAGAGGCTGCTAAAAAATCATGGTGGTACCGATGCAAGAAAAATTGGACCATTAAAGACCTTTTGGCTTTAAAATCTTTACCGGGGATGGATACCCTATTTGTCACAACAGGCAATTTTGATTTTACACCGACACCCACGCCCGAGCTGACGAAAGAGGAGTGGGAAAGGAGTTCTGGGAAAATTTTTAATTCGGTGCCCTGGGAGGAGGGCAAATCCGGGGCCGTTACTAAAGATCGCCTTACACGATTGGAATTGAATGAAGTCGATAGCGCAGCGCTTGTAACGGTTCGCGGAATCGGTCCTTGGTCTGCCCATGCCATTATGAAGGAAAGGGCTCGTTGGGGCTATTTTGCAACCGTTTCTCAATTGCGTAAGATCCGCTCCATCGATGCCCGCTGGCAACCGGAATGGGACAGTGTGTTTTATGTCATTCCCCGAGCTCCTGCACTCTTTTTAAACAGCAGTTCTTTTGCAGAATTGAATGAATTCTATGGTTTCCGATTCCACCAAGTCAAAAGAATTGTCTTCTACCGAGAGCGGTTTGGCCCCGTACTTTGGAGGGAATTGGCCTCTTGGGAAGAATTTTCTGATGTGGACACTACTTTTTTACAACACTATGTATCGGAATAGAAAAATCGGTGTACTTTCGCAGTCCTAAAGAAAGGAGGTGTTACTATGCTCGTAATTAATGTCAAGGAAGGTGAATC